>Ga0206913_1001_pt2 | contig 82523 bp, 81 predicted proteins | sample Alteio_BWOrgHeat_72_FD_152942 | JGI IMG/M metagenome (GOLD analysis project Ga0206913, IMG submission 152942) | Enriched cells from forest soil in Barre Woods Harvard Forest LTER site, Petersham, Massachusetts, United States -... | ecosystem: Environmental > Terrestrial > Soil > Temperate forest >... | reverse complement strand
AGATCATCCGGCGAGGGACATGCAGGACACATTTTATATTCATAAAAATCCGGACTGGCTCCTGCGCACGCATACCAGCAGTGTTCAGGCGCGGGTAATGGAAAAACAAAAACCACCCATCCGGATTATTTGTCCGGGCCGCGTGTACAGAAACGAAACTGTCAGCGCCCGCGCGCATTGTTTTTTTACGCAATGTGAAGGTCTATATGTAGACGAAAATGTTTCTTTCGCGGATCTCAAACAGACGCTTTATTTCTTCGTGCAGGAAATGTTTGGCAAAACAGTGAAGATCCGCTTTCGCCCATCCTATTTTCCATTTACAGAACCCAGTGCGGAGATGGATATCACCTGCCTGATCTGTGGCGGAACAGGATGTAATGTTTGCAAACACAGCGGCTGGGTGGAAATTCTCGGCAGTGGCATGGTTCATCCGAAAATGCTGCAGAATTTTGGTATCGATCCGAATAAATATACCGGCTTTGCATTCGGCATGGGCGTGGAAAGGATCTGCCAGCTGAAATATCGCATCAACGACCTGCGCCTGTATTCACAAAATGATTTGCGTTTTCTCAGACAGTTCGTTTCAGCCACTTAAAGAACGGAACCATGATCCTCGCCGTTCTTGCCAATGATCTGCAGAAGGAAGAAATTGCTGTTTCTCCTTTTTTCAGGAAGCACGAAGTATTGTTTTCGGAAAACCTCTCTTTGTGGTCAAACCATATCGCTGATGCATTTATGGATCTGTGTTTTGAAAATTCTCCTGAGAGAATTGAAATGCTCGCGAAACTTTTGCCCAAGCCGATATTCGTGCATTCTGTTACTGACACGCTCGATCGGATTCATCCGAATTTGATTCGCATGAACGGATGGCCCGGATTTCTGAAAGGAAACTGTCTGGAAGCCTCCGCGAACGAAGAGATAAAAATCAAAGCGGGACAATTATTGGGAGACGATTTGGTATTTGTACAAGATTCACCTGGATTTGTATCTGCACGGATTCTGGCAATGATTATAAATGAAGCTTATTTTACCTGGGAAGCCGGTACCAGTACAAAGGAGGAAATCGATATCGCGATGAAACTCGGAACGGGATATCCGCATGGTCCGTTTGAATGGGGAGAGAAAATTGGGCTGAACCGTATTGCCGAATTACTGAAGCGTCTTTCAATTGATGATTCGGTATATGAGGTTGCTGCATCTTTGATTAGTGTGGCGAATGCGGAATTGTGATAAATGTAGCCAAGTGAAAATTGAATTTGGAAATGGCAATTTGGGAATGTGCATTTTTTACCGTCAACCGTCAACCGTCAACCGTCAAACGCCAACAAAAAAACATGTTACTTCTAATAGATACGTCGCAAGAAACAGGAACAACTGCACTCTGTAAAGGAGGAGAGATTTTATTTTCAGAAGAAAATAAGATAACAAAAGAACATGCGAGCTGGCTGCATCTGGCGATCGGCCGGATTTTGTCAGAAGCTAAAATAACCGTGAAGGATCTGGAAGCTGTTGCCGTTGTTTCGGGCCCCGGATCGTACACGGGTCTGCGGGTCGGGATGGCCGCGGCCAAGGGATTTTGTTATGCACTAAAAATTCCCCTGATCACTCAAAATACGCTGCGGGTAATGGCTGAATCTATGATCTCTTTTGCCATTGAAAAGCAGGCACTCATTTGCCCCATGATCGATGCTCGGAGAGATGAAGTTTTTACAGCGCTCTATCAGGTTGCTCCGGTCAACGGTCAACGGTCAACGGTCAACGAAAATACTTCAACCGCCAACCCCGCCTTCGCTTCCCGCCATCGGCGGGACGGCGGGCAAAGCCGCCAACCGCCAACCGCCAACCAATTGCCCGCGGTCAACGGTCAACGGTCAACGGTCAACGAATTAATTGAGGTAAAAATGCCTCAGGCAATGATATTAGATAAAACTGCATTTGAAACCGAACTTGCCGTGAATCCCATCATTTTCTTTGGAACCGGGGCGGAGAAATGGAAAAAAATTACAAATTCTCCACATGCCCCTTTCCAGCCACAACCCGATCTGATACAGGCATTTGCAAAACTTGCCCAACAGGATTTTGACTCCGGAACCTGGGCGGATCCGGTCTATGCTGAACCGGTTTATCTGAAAGAATTCTTCTCTTATTGAAAAAAATTCTATATTACAATTTCTTTGGATATCCTGCTTGTCATATATTTCGTGATAGAATCCAATACAGATCATTTTTTTTAAACCTTCAACCGAAAGAACTGTATGAGCGGTACAAGCAGTAATTATTGGATGGTCCTCAACGCCCAGGGCGGGGAAGAAGCTGCAGTTAAAGTAGATTTTATCAATTTAAAGAAGGCGGCAATGATTCTCCGCGCCCTGAATCACAAACTCCGACAGCAGATCGTGCGCATTCTGGACGAACATAAAAAACTCACAGTCACTGAATTATACATTCACCTGCGCCTGGAGCAGTCCGTTGCTTCCCAGCACCTGGCAATCCTTCGCCGGGCCGGCATCGTCAAAACTGAGCGTGACGGCAAATTCATTCACTACACCATCAATCCCAACCGGATCGGTGATATTATGAAAACAGTTCATTTGTTGCTTGCTTAGCAAGCTTGAGGCAGGAGGCAGGAGGCAGGAGGCAGGAGGCTTGAGGCAGGAGGCAGGAGGCGGGAAGCTTGAGGCTTTATTTAATTGTTTTCCATTTTGCCTGGGCCGGATGCAAATGCTGGATTTTACATTTTCGCTTCACGCCTCCGGCCTCACGCTTCAAGCTGAAAATGTGTAAATTTGCCTAATGTATATCCAGCAACTTTATACCGGCTGCCTGAGCGAGGCCGCATATTATATTGAGAGTGAGGGTGAGGCCGCGATTATTGACCCCCTGCGGGATATTGAGGAATACCTGGTCCTGGCCAGGGAACGAAAAGCTACTATTAAATACATATTTGAAACCCATTTCCACGCGGATTTTGTGAGCGGTCACCTCGACCTGGCTCAGGCTTCCGGTGCACCGATCGTATACGGTCCCGAAACCGAAACTTCCTTCCCGATCTACCGGGCCAAAGACGGGGAAATTTTCAAACTGGGCAACCTGACCATTGAAGTGCTTCATACCCCGGGCCATACCATCGAATCTTCCTGTTACCTGCTCCGCGAGGCTAACGGCAATCCGTATGCGATTTTCACGGGGGATACGCTCTTTGTAGGCGACGTCGGCCGGCCCGATCTCAGCAGCGGTAATCTCACGCAGGATGAACTGGCATCGATGCTTTATGATTCTTTACAAAAAAAAATAGCCCCTCTCCCGGACCATATCGTCATCTACCCGGCCCATGGCGCCGGAAGCAGCTGCGGAAAAAACATTGGTCCCGACACTTACAGTACACTCGGAGAGGAAAGAAAAAATAACTATGCATTGCTGGCGGGATCAAAGGAAGAATTTATCAAAGCCGTTACCGAGGGACTGAATACACCTCCTAATTATTTTGCCGTAAATGCAAGGATCAACAAAGAAGGATATGAGAGCCTGGATGAAGTGATGGAAAACGGATTGAAACCACTGAGCCTGGAAGAATTTAAGAAACGAATCAAAGATGGTGATGCCATTTGTCTGGATACACGCGTCTCAACCGAATTCTCGAATGGATTTGTACCGGGTTCTATCAGCATCGGGCTGGACGGGCGCTTTGCGGAATGGGCGGGAAGCCTGCTGCCCTTCGACAAACCATTTGTGCTGGTAACTGAACCCGGGAAGGAAAAAGAAAGTGTGGTCAGACTGGCCCGCGTGGGATTCGCACAGATGTGCGGATATCTGAAAGGTGGATTTGAAACCTGGAAAAATTCGGGAGAACCGATTGACCTGATAGTAAGTATCGATGCGGATGAATTTGCGATGGACCTGCCTTTTGACCCGAAACTGAAAGTGGTGGATGTACGCCGCGAAGCAGAATTCGCCGATGGTCACGTGGCCGGAGCGTTCAACATCCCGCTGGAAACATTAACCGATCCGGGCATGATGGCCGACTTCGATGATTCCGATAATATATATGTGCATTGTGCCGGTGGCTATCGCAGTATCATCGCGTCATCTCTCTTTAAACGCCAGGGCATTCACAACCTGCATAATATCGCCAGTGGCTGGGATGAAATCAAAAAACTCAACGGGCTTGAAATTGCGAGAGATAACAGCGTTCTTAATTAGGTTTGAGGCAGGATGCTTGAGGCGTTTGGCCAATTATCTTTCATTGAATTCAAATCAAACCTTTTTTAAAATATAGTGGTTTAAGGATTTAGGCCTTTGGCTTTTTGCTTATCAAGAATCTTTTTCCTTTTTTTCGCTGTTAATTTAATATTGGATGTTTCTGGCAGACCGTGTTCCGCAATAAATTTTTCTGCTATTTCCAGTTTTCTTAAAACGAATGGAGCATTGCTATAATCCGGCATGTTTTCATCTATCAGGATGGGATCTTTTGTAAATTCTTTTAACGCTTTTGATAGTTTCAGATTTTTCTTCATAAAAGAATGGTTTGAATAAAGTTACAGTTTATTTAGTTTTTTCGTAAACAGAAAAGCCTCATAATTTATTCCGGATTCAAATTTTCTCCAATCATATTCAATATATCCTTGTATATCAAATAGTTTATCTATTTCTTCAAAATGCTTTCGGAATGTCATTTGATAAAGTCTTGTTCTAGATTTCGTGGATCCGATAACTAATATGCGTGCATGAGGAAATTGACTTGAAAACTCTAATGCTGATCTAGCTACAGTTATTGATATCTTTTTGGTATCGTTGTTATTTGAATCTATGGTATCATCTGGTACACCGTTTATCTCATTCAGATCACCAAAAGATAAATTGTAAATTTTTTTACCAATGCTTTTAACTGGTGTATATTGAATTACCTTTTTGATAATTCCTTTAGGGCCAATACTTTCAAATTTGTATAAGAGATGTGATAGGTCGGAAATAATCGGATATTGGTCAAGGTTCATCTTGAAATTCCCGAATAGCTTATTTCAATTATATAAACTGGGAAGATCGAAAATAACTTTTTGTATTCGGCAGGAGATGATGAAAACACCCTTTTAAATAGGCCTAAAGCCCAAAGCCTAAAGCCTAAAACTTTTGGTGATCTATTTTCTTCAAAACTAATTCAATTATCAATTCTGTATATTACACTTCCCACACTTCACACATCCACCACACTAATATGCGTTACGCGTTACGCGTTAAGCGTTCGGCTTAACAGGGGGCTTATTCAGAGCGAAGACTTTTAACTGGATTCATTAATGCTGCTTTTATCGACTGATAACTGACCGTGAGCAGTGTGATCAGCAAAATGCTGAAACCAGCTATTGCAAAAATCCACCAGGAAATAGTATCCCGATAGGTATAATCCTGCAGCCAGCGATTCATTCCATAATAAGACAGGGGAATAGAAATGCAAAGTGAGATGAATACCAGCCTGACGAACTGCGTGGATAACATTTTCCAGAGAGAAAACATTGTTGCGCCCAATACTTTGCGAACACCGATCTCTTTGGTTCTTTGCTCAGCAACAAAAGAGGCGAGACCGAACATACCCAGACAGGAAATAAATATGGCCATGCCGGCAAATACGGCCGACAAATTGGCCACTCTTTCTTCCGTAGAAAATTTCTTCGCGTACTCATCTTCGTTATATTTATAAGCAAAGGGACTGCCGGGATTGTATTTTTTAAAAACCTTTTCAATCGCCGCCATCGCAGCAGGAAGAGGATGTCCGGCTTTCATACGCACGGTGATCACCGATAAATATCCGTCCCCGAGAAAAACGGCGGGTTGAATATTATCGTAGGGCGAATTGGTCAGCATATCATGCACAACGCCGATCACCGTCCTGTTCTTGCCCCCGTATTTTACGATCTCGCCCACCGGATGCGGTATGCCAATGGTTTTCACCGCAGCCTCACTAAGGATAACGGAATTGGAATCGGCAAAAGCGCGGGAAAAATCGCGGCCCTCTGTAATTTTCCATCCGACCGTTCTGCCGAATTCAGGAGTCACGTTTACATTCCTGAAAAAAATAATAAAGCCCGGATCTTTGCCGCGCCAGTCCATCGAATTACCCCCATTGAACTGATTCATAGGATAGGAAGATGCGGCCATTTCTGTCACAACACCGGTTCGCAGTAACTCTTCGTGCAATGCATCATAGTGTCCATTCAATTCTGTGGTCATCGGCATGGTTACCAGTCTGTCTCTGGTGTATCCCGTCGGAAGGTTTTTTGCAAATAAAATCTGTTTGTATACGATGATCGTTCCGATGATCAGGCAAAGTGAAACGGTAAATTGCATCACCACCAGCACCTGACGGGGAATGGAATTGTAGCGGCTTCCCTGGAATGCACCCTTCAATACTTTGACGGGCTGGAACCGCGACAAATAAAAGGCCGGATAGCTGCCGGATAATAGCCCGGTGAACAAGGCGAATCCGATACAAAGCAACCAGAACCAGTAGTTGCCATAGGGTATGAACATATGTTTGCCAGCCAGGCTATTGAAAAATGAAAGGGAGAGTTGGGCAAGAAATAAAGCAATGACAAATGCAAACAACGTTAATAACACGGATTCAATTAAAAACTGTGCAATGAGATGAACAGGCAAGGAACCCATCGTTTTGCGAATGCCGACTTCCCTGGCCCTTTTGCTGCTTCTTGCGGTGGACAGGTTCATGAAATTAATACAGGCAAGCAGTAAGACGAATGCCCCGATAAAACACATCAGTGCAACAAGCTGAATTCTTCCGCCGGCGGGCTTTCCGTTTTTGAATTCGCCATATAGATGCAATTTATCAAGCCGGTAAATCAGGGCCTCTTCTTTCCATCCCTTTATAAATGGTGTGGGAACATTTTTTATTTTCACTGTTGCCTGCTCAATACTGATATGATCATTCAATTCAACAAAACCTTCACCATTATGATCATTCCAATTCGTGTTGCTGGTGAGATAATTATTCATTGTATTCGTCCAGGGTAGCAAAATGTTCATGGCAGTGAAGCTCGAATTCTCCGGCAGATCTTCGTACACAGCACCTACTTTCATATTCAGTTTATTGTCGATAAGAAACGTTTTATTTACCGGATTTTCATTTCCAAATAATGAAACGGCCAGTGATCTGGCGATCATGATCGAAGAAGGATCTTTGAGCGACTGCGTATTTCCGTTCAGAACAGTCAGGCCGAACATAGATGGAAAAAACTCCTGCGCATAAATCCCGTAGCCGGAGATTTTTTTATCGCCGCTGACGAGCACATGCTGATCTGGAAAAGATATGAGCGCTACTTTCCTGAACAGGTCCTTATATTTGGTTTCCAGCGTATTTCCGAGAGGCATGGTGATCGTGGTCTCGTCATAAGTTTCACCTCCATGCGTTTGGGTGATCATTATTTTCGCCAGCTTTTTATAATTCGGATTATAATGATCAAAATTCAGTTCATCCGAAATCCATAATCCGATCAGGATCGCCGTCGCCATACCGATCGCCAGTCCGGCGATATTTAAAGAAGCAAAGGCCTTATTGTTACGCAGGTTCCGGATGGCGACTTTGAAGTAATTTCTGATCATTTTATTTTGGTTGACGGTTGACGGTTGACGGTTGGTGGTTGGCGGTTGGCGGTTGGCGGTTGACGGTTGACGGTTGGTGGTTCATTCGTTGACAATTAACAATTGCACTAATGGCGTGCCGAACGGATAACTGGATGATTTTCAAATAGATAAATAGACCCAATTTCATATTTCTGCGCGTTTTGATACAAAACCGTACGAATCCGAACGATACGGCAAGGATCCTGACAAATTTTAGTGGAAGTGATCATTGATCCATGGATTGCATAGGGGCTGACGGGTATATCTTTCTATCTATCAGCATATTACAAAGCATTTCACGACGGGATTACAGTATAGCATTATTTTAATTTTGAAGTGTTCTAAATACTAAATAAATTAGTATATTTATGCTAATATAATTGGTAAATGGTTTGGCTAAGGATATTTATTAAACTGATAATCACATGTAACGCACTTTTTTTTTGCCTGGTCCAACAATTGATTAGGTATAATAAGTAACCGTCAACCATAAACTATCAACCGCCAAACCCACCTCCGTTATCCCGCCTCGGACGGGACGGTGGGCAAAGCCGTAAACCGAAATAAAATGGAAACACTCATTCAAACAATGCCCGGCTACCGGCTCAATGAATATATGCTGGTTTTGACGCCGCATGAAGAGCTCAGGAAAAAGATCATCGGGGTAAAAAAAGAATTTGCTGAAAAATACAAATGTCCGCAGGCTCTGTGGACCAAGCCACACCTGATGCTGGCCAGGTTTACTCAATACGAGATGATGGAAGAAAGGGTGGTAAACCGGATGAAAGTAACTGCCATGGCATTTCACGCCATCAAAATAGAACTGAAAGATTTTGGTTCCTATCCGAGTCATTCTATTTTTATCAATGTGGTATCACGCGAACCCATCAAAGCGCTGATCAAAGAAATCCGTGAATCACAACGGTTACTGAAACTCGACAATGATCACAAACCATACTTCACTGATGAACCGCATCTGATCATCGCATCCAAACTGGCACCCTGGCAATATGAAAGCGGGTGGCTGGAATATTCAAATCGTCATTTCACCGGACGATTCATCGCTGACAACATGATGCTGCTCAAGCGCCGCTCCGGCGACAAAGCCTGGCAGATCGTAGAACGACTCGCATTTCAGAATTTACCCGTTGCAATTAAGCAGGGAGAACTTTTCGGTTGACGGTTGGCGGTTGGCGGTTGACGGACTGATGACAAGTTAAAAGCCTGTCGAATTTAGTTTTAATGATACATTAAAGACCGTCAACCGCCAACCGCCAACTATAAAATTCAAGAAAGTAAAACATGGAATACAAGAAGGGCCGCGGCGCGCAAATCAATACGCGCAATAAATTTCTACGCGATGAAAAGACGCGCGAACACGTCGAATCAGTGGATGACTGGACCGATTTCAATGCACCGACACAGTATATAGAACAGGAGTCGAAATCCATCGTAAATAAAGTGGACTCTCCGGATGTGGGCATGTGGTACAGCATGAACCCTTATGCCGGATGCGAACACGGGTGCATCTATTGTTATGCCCGGAACACGCATGAATACTGGGGTTACAGCGCTGGCACCGACTTTGAAAGTAAAATCATCGTAAAGAAAAACGCGGCGACGCTTCTGCGAAAATTCCTGATGAATCCCAAATGGGAATGCGTGCCGATCTCCATCAGCGGGAATACGGATTGCTATCAGCCGGCAGAAAAAAAATACAAACTTACCCGGGGGCTGCTGGAAGTATGTAATGAATTCAATCAGCCCGTGGGTATGATCACAAAAAACGCTGGCATGCTGCGCGACAAGGACCTGCTCCAGGAGATGGCAAAAAAAAGTCTGGTTTCCATCCTGGTTTCGATCACTTCTTTCAACGAGGATCTTAGGCTGAAAATGGAACCACGCACAACCACCGCCAAACAAAGACTGAGAACCATCCGCGAGCTGAGCGATGCGGGAGTAAGGGCCGGCGTGATGCTGGGCCCCATGATTCCCGGTTTGAATGAACACGAAATGCAGCGGATCATGAAAGAAGCGACCGAAAACGGCGCGACTTTCTCAGCCTATACTTTTATCCGGCTGAACGGCGCGATCAAACTTTTGTTTCACGACTGGCTCTTCAAAAATTTTCCAGACCGGGCCGATAAGGTCTGGCATATGATCGAAAACTCCCATGATGGCAAAGTGAACGACTCGCGCTGGGGCGTACGGATGAGGGGCGAGGGAAATATCGCCGAAATGGTTAACCAGCAGTATAAAAAGTACGGAAAAATATATGGTCTGAATGCCGAAAGATGGGAGCTTGACTGTAGTCAGTTCAGAAGGCCGGGAGCACAGGGATCACTATTCTGAATCGTATTGCAAAAAAGAACAAAGATTATTTATTCTATATAAATCGCATTCACAATACGTGAAGGCAATTGATCCGGATTCTTAACTGTCCATTCTCCAATATCATTTCTAAAATCGAGCGACATGCCCACAAAAATTACGTTTCCTTTTTCCATTCTTAGATTGAAATCAACTTGCTCTTCGTAAGAAAGATCGTTATCCAGAAAAAACATTACTGCGGACTGGGTGGAACGGAATGATTTATTGCCGCTCAAGTCACCGATGCAAATAGAAATTCTGCAAATCGCCCTGGTCGTCCCAGATGGCGCCATAAGTAATTCTGAAGGATTGAAAGGCGGAAACTTTACCAGAAGTTTATTGTTATACGGAATATTGAGTTCATAGGGCACTCTCCAAACATCATGGGGAGGTTGTTGATGATCTGTAAATGAAAAATTAATAAGAGAAGATACCAGTTGATGGTCGTTGTTCCCGGATACGACCCATTCTATAAATTTTCTGAGCAATCTGGAGTCAGTCATGTTTGTAGGATTCTGTGTAATGGGTAGAAATGCGGTCGTCATGCTATCGGAAAGACCGAATGCCTTGTAGAACATTTCCAGATCACTTTCTATTCTTTCCTTTTTACTGGAAAAGGGCGCTTCGTATACCGCCAGTATTTTTGCTTCCATCTCATCAGCTGAAAAATTTACTTTTTTTTCAGAGAGGTGCTTTTTTGTCAGAGTTGCCATAAATGATAATTTTATTTGGTTAAAAAATGAGACGCTGAATTAATTATTGCCTACGATACGATCGATAGACAATTGCATTTTTTCTTTCAGGAGATCCAGAAAAATAGCAAAACCAGTTTTCCTTGTAACGATTTCCTGATATGATCTTGAATAATTCCCCAGATCTATTGAAAATACTTTTTCAAAATATCGCACAATTCTTTTTAGGTCCGCTTTGCCCTGATTGAATGTACCTGTAGCCCTTAACGCATATATTAATTCTATCAGAGCGATTTTGGGGAAGGTCCAGACAAGCTTATCACGATGGGCTATCTGTTGAGTTTCTTCCATGATTGTAGAGCTGAGTATAGAATTTTCTTCTTTTCCATTCATTGAATCAAGTAAGTCTTTTTCAAGTCTCACGTATCCCAGGAAGATGGCTATTTTCAAGCAATAAATAGTACAAAAGGAAGGGTCCATCAGTGATGACAGTAGATCTGTATTTTCCTGAATCAGTTGTTTTTTTGGCAGAAAATAATATCTGTCAAGATTTGTCTTATTGGACCGGTAATATTTGAAGAATTCATCATTGTCCCTAAAGAAATCATTGATCTTCTTTAATTGCTGTTCCATAAAATCGTGTTGGGCTCTTAGTGTTCCCAATCGTTCAACAGATTCCCATTCCGTTTTACCTGAATAGTAAACAATGAGTGAAATAACCGGGGGCAAAACAAATTTAAAAAAATGGATTTCGTCTTTCTCCGTTTTAAAGGAATGGTCGGAGAGTTTTTGCAGGATCAGATTAGTTGTCTTGACGATCACTTCGATTCTGCGATGCGAAATAAACTTTTCAGAATGAGGATCCTCTTCGAGCTTGTTTAGTTTTGACAGCAATTCGTCGTGTAGATTCTGTGTAAATTCTTGCATACAATCAGTTTAAAAGGTTAAAAACGATTCAATTTATTTCGTTTCACTCTTAAAAAAATCAATCTGCATTTGCAAAAATCATTTATTGATTCTCATCCATAAACTACGTGTGTTCGGTTTTAAATGGACAGCACAATATTTTCAGATTGCTACGTGTGTTTTCTTTAAAAACAGACAGCTTTTTTTTATTTTTTTACTGAAAGGACTACGTGTTTTTCACCTTCAAAAGGATAGCATTATTTTTTCTTTTTTTATAAATAACCATCTCTTTTAGATCCCGGATCAATAGTTTAGTATCAGCAACTAAGTGTTTTCTCTTACGGAGAACCCGAAATCTTACAGGGAACTAAGTGTTTTCTATTAGGAGCCGCTGAATTTTTTTTTGCAATTATTAATTAATGTGTATTTCAATTCCTGATTGTTTGTAGATTGCGTTAACAATTAATTAACATAACATGCAGCCATTATCGGTTGTAGAAGGAATAAACGCAAAGGACCCAAAGATTCAGACATGGGTATATGAAACCCTTTTCCCAAGAATTTTGAACCAGGTGAAAAAGGTTACACACGGATCATTATACTCTGACGATATAACAGAAGATGTATTTGTAGTACTGCTGACACAGGAGAAGCCTTTTGAATCGTATCGAAAAATTTATCAATTCGCGTACAGAACCGCTACCAATATGTCCATAGATCATAATAACGATCGGGATGATTTAAAGAACAATGAGGCCGGTATCATAGAACATTTCAAAAATATCGAGGAACAAAACAGAGAAAATGCTGAAATCGAAGATCAATATAACCAGGTGATGTATGTGGCAGGTGAAACACTTCCGCGTCAGTGCAAGCAGGTATTTCAGCATTCTTATTTATATAAATTGAAAAATGAGCAGATAGGCAAAAAGTTCGGCATTTCAAAAAGAACAGTGGAAACCCACATGTCAAAAGCTTACCAGGTATTGAGAATAGAAGTCAGGAAAGATGGCGAACGTTTTATTTTTTCAATAACACTGATTTTATGAGTAACCCCAGAAGAATCGGCAGGTTATTGTATAGAAAGAGCCGCAATGAATTAAACGAAAGCGAGGAAAAGGAACTGACTGTCTGGCGAAAGGAATCTCCGGAAAATGAGCAACTATATTGGGATAAAATGGATCCTGAAAAAGTGCGCAGTTCCATGATTAGTTATTACGGGAAAAGGGATCTTATATTCGAAAAGATCAAAAAAAGGGTCCCAGGACTGACTGATGCAAAACTTTCAAACCAGGATTTTTCTGATTTGGATTTTTCTGAGTCAATACAAGAAAGAAAATTTTTTCATATGTTTCCTATATCACGGAGGGCCACTATTGGAGTAATCATTGTTCTTGGCTTTGTATTATATCTCATTTTAAGGGCAACCGGCTGCATATCTAAAAGTGCCGGAGATAATAGCGACGCGGTTTATGTTTCACCTGAGGGTGTGGAGATCGTCTTAGACGACTATAACAGGGGTAATCTGGCCGGAAAAGCAGACATTGACCTCGAAAAAAACGAAATAGGACAATATGACTATTACGCATCGAGTCGTGACCGGGATAAAAAATTACAATACACTTTACGTAGCCCCCAAAAAGAAGGATTTAGATTAATCCTGCCTGACAGTACATGGATTTGGGTTAATTCAGGAACTACGATTAAATATCCGGTCAATTTTTCGCAGGATTCCATACATATTAATGTAGTTGGAGAAGCTTATGTCGAAGGCAAGCGCGATTCTTTACATCCCTATATTATTACTCTACCGTCAACCGTCAACCATCAACCGTCAACCAAAGTGATTGTTAAAGCATCCACCGCTCACTTCGATGTAAAGGTTTATTCAGATAGTTCTGCCATGCTGATCACGGCGATCACTGGAAATTTATACATCCGGATGGATTCAACTGCGGGTAAACCCCGGTCAGAACTTCAGCTTTTTGCCGGTCAGCAGTTAGAGGCGAAAGACGGGAAAATAAATGTTATTCAAAACGCAGATGTGAATAAGGTTTTAGAAAAGGCGAAATGGTACTCGGGAAAATAAAAAAGGCCCTCACGCATTAAGCGGAGGGCCCGGAAAATGCCGCAGATGCGGCATTACACGTCTCCCGGAACAGTGATCTGACTCACTGCACTCAGCACGGTTCCCGCAACAGCGAGATATCCAGCTATTGTAACAACAATAGTTGGAAGGGCAACGGGTGCGGCGATGATCGCTCCACTCATAGCAGCAAGTGCCAGTCCGATGCTTCTCAGCTTTTGAAAGAACGTGGGTGTAGGCGACACCACCCTGTCAAGTAGATTCATAAGGATCTGATTTTATTGTTATGAATACCGACTCGTGCAGGTCCAGGGCGTCGTATACCAGGCTGGTCAGGGATTCCAGTGCCAGCCTGGATCGTAGCCCCTTTCCAACACCGGTTAAAAATGAAACCGGAGCGATGCAACCTTTCAGTTCCTGCAAAGCGTCATTGGCAGGATGAATGAGAATGCCCGTACGCTGCCGCACATTCATGATCTGCAAATGCCATCCGAACTGTTGGTTGAATCTTTTTGTCAGTTCATATCGTCCTTCGGGTATGCACGAAACCCGTGCGAGGTTGTCCTTCCAGGGAAGTTCAATACTGTACATCATCAAACGACTCTTGTAAAGGATGTATCCGTTTGTTCCGTTTGGATAATATGTTCTGACAAGCTCCAGTTCCATGTTTTCATTTTTAAAAACCCCCCGTCCCGCCAGAGGCGGGAGAGGGGTTGTTAGTACACTGCCTGCTATTGCCCTGGCTTTAGGCTTTGGGCATTAGGCTTTAGGCGTATACTGGTTTTCACAGGCGGATCTTAAATGGTAACACCTATGATTATTGGCTTCGGAAACAAAAATGCGAATGGATTTTGTTCTGATTTCAGAGTCTGAGCAGAGCCTCTGAAAGATTTATTTATTAACATGGGTGAATGGAGAATATCAAAAAGAAGAAAAAAGCGGTAAGAATAGTAATGAAAAAATTTAAAAAGAATCGTTTTCTAAGTGGTTTTACTTACGTGTTGGTCGTGAAATAAAAGAGATGTGGAAAACTAAATCTTTCAGAGCCTCTGCCCGGACTCTGATATGAGTTCAAATAAACTGCACATATTTACGCCGTCAATCCCTGTTTCCATTGCCGGATATTTGGATTTCTGCAGAGTTTGAATTCGTCCGGATGTCCGGCATCGCAAAGCGTAAACAGGCATTGACTTTGTAAACCCCATTTTCTAACATTAAAAAATCCGAAACTTATGGGAACTCATATTGGAGGTATCCTGGGTAGATTCAGCGGAAAAGTCGGCGCGGTGGTCGGCTCGAGGTGGAAGGGAGTCTGGGTCATGCGTGGAAGGTCGGACGTAAGAAAGGGCAAGCCGAACGCGGCTCTTCAACAGCAGCAGGCAAAATTTGCGTTGATCGTTAAATTCCTGCAACCGCTGAGCCTTTTGTTAAATGATACACATGATACTTTACCAGCCGAAATGACCGGCTTCAATAATGCAGTATCAGAAAATCTCAGGAATGCGATTACCGGTGTATACCCGGCCCTGGCCATTGATTACAGTAAAGTGATCCTGAGCAAGGGTGCCCTGCAAAATGTAGGTGCGGTGACCGTGACATCAACTGTTGCAGGTAAACTGACGTTTACATGGACAGACAACAGTAACGGCAAAACGCTTCCAACAGATTCCGCTTTCGTAGCGGTGTATTGTGCAGACCTGAACCGGTGGATTTATTTCGAACAGGCCGCTCCAAGAAATGCCGGCAATTACAGTTTAGATGTAACTGCATTTAGTGGCAAAGCGGTACAAACCTACATCGGGTTTGTATCCGCGGATGGTCAAACCGTTTCCAGCAGCCTCTTTGTGGGCCAGGTAAACGTTCTTTAACCATAAAATATCTAAATGACCCGCGAGGGTAAGTGAGGGCCGCCGAAAGGTGGCCCTTTTGTGTTGTATATAGCTTCACACCCATCCCGCCCAAACTATTCCACAGGGCAGTTTTTTTATATCTTTCAGCATTTCTATAACATTTTTCCGGTTCACCATATACTGAACGGACATTACCATCATTATTAACTTTCCGGATGTTACTGTTGGGGGCATCGGTATAACAGGAGGATGGAATATTTCGGAATTGTACAGAATTTTGATTTCAGCTGTGCCAATTTTTTCAGTTGTCAGATCTGTGAAATTCACGGAAATAAAAATTATTTTAAAAAGAATATGATCAGTATAGAAAGATGCATGCAGGGTTTCGCTTGGAATAAAGGGCACGAACCGGAATTCCGGCAAACCAGATTCGGTTGGGTTTACAGCAACCTGGATAGCGTTAATAGATGTCAGTTTAGCCTGGCTGTTAAACTGGGAGCCGGTGATAAAGGGTAGTTCTCTTTGCAGTATGGGAGAATCCGTATCCTGTTTTTCATTCCAGTTGATAAATTTATTCAATGCGCCGGTAAATAAGTTTGTTGAACGGCTATCTGAATTTGAGGGATTAATAGGTGCAATCAGAGTTCTGATCTGCCTGCTTAGCCTACTCGCCTTGCCAAAATTCAACCCGCTTTTGATAGATGCAGGGGTCCGTCTCACGGATTGTGGTTTTAAACGCATACGATAATCGCCCAAATGATTGTATAAGATCAGGTTACGTATCGTTCCCACTAATTTTGAGTCACACTGTCTTGCCATACATAATGTTTTGAGGTTTACTATTTACTATATCTCTGACGTGTTTGAGCCGTATCTGAGCCGTGTCAAGTCCACCTCAAGTCCACATAAAGGTGGACTTGAGGTGGACTTGACACGGCTTAAGTAATACTGAATCCCGACTGAAACACGGTGAGATCAGCTTAGGCTACCAATAAAAATGAGGTGATCTGCATTCAACGCAGGTGAAAAATGATTATTGTGCTTTTTAAATACGGAAATTTAATAATTAATTGAAAGCGGAAAATCTTTTAGGCACGCTTGACAATTTCATTTGGTAATCGAATATTCACACGGTCAATTCACAAAGGTTGGTAAGAGTTAAAATGCCACTGATAAATTACTCTTTACTAACTTCAGTAAATTGATAGTTTATGAAAGTACTTTTACCCGTTTTGGTTCTTTTATCATTTTCTATTAATGCTCAGAATTTAAAAAGTGCATCTGCGCACACAATCGACACTTTAGCTGTAAGAACCGGAATAATATCAGTTACAGATTTTGGTGCTCACCCGGGTAATTTTGATAATTCTGAGGCATTTAAACGAGCTTCTGACTTTATCATTGAGCATCCGGGTTTAGGTTCAAATCTTTATATACCTCCGGGAAATTATTTTGAATCCAGGCCCTGGGTTCTGCAGTCGGTGGTAAATGGTCAATGGAAATTTTTTCATATTCGGATATTTGGAAATGCATCTGCAAAATCCTCCCCGGATGATTACCTGACTATTATTACCTGTGGATTTACTGATGGTTTTGGAATCGGCGTACAGTTTGGACGCGATGTAGAAATAGAAAACATAGCAATTGTCGGGAAGTATCAGCCACCAACGATCAATATATACAATATTGGTTCTACACTTTATTCAGCATGGAATAATAACACGGCAAGAGATAGCAGAAAAGCACCTAATTGTGGGATTGCTATTGATCCATTTTGTGACATAAATCAAATATCTCCCGAAGATTGTTACGGTGGAATGAAATCTCAATATCTCCCTAATACCGGACGGGGTGGAACGAGCGGAATGAAAATCACAAAATGCCGGATTAATAATTTTCCGGTCGGAATAGTGCTTTCGCCAAATGGTTATACACAGAACGATGAAAATGTTAACATTTTAGACGATAACATATATGCTTGTAAAGTGGATATTGCTATTTGCCAGGATCAGTCGAAAGCTATTACCATAGAACATCTCAAATCATGGGGGCCGACTTATACGGTTTTAGAGGGTATGATGTATGGATATGGAATGGGAGGTGGTTCAACCTATTGCTACGATTGGAATATTGCCGGATGCGTGAACCAGCTTTTTAATGTCAATGCCGGTCGCTTCCCGCTATCAGCTTCTTTTATTAATGCCGAAAGTCTTTTTAGAATTGGTTTTGTAAATGGTACGGCGGGATTCAATTTGACAAACTGCAACATTGATTTATTAACTGGTTCTGGTATGCCGGCATCGGATTATATATTCTCCGGAGGTCCGATGACCTGGACAGGAGGCATGCTTAGATATTATGATGGGAGTTATACCCATCGGATGAATCTCAGTCAAATGACTGCCACATTTAAAGATATGACCCTTAGTAATTACCCGATGATTGCCGGATTGTATGCTTATGGAATCAATGGGCATCCTACGCCATTATTTGAAAACGTGAACCTGTATTATGGTAAGGGAATAATGACAAAAGACTTTGAATTGCTGGTAGCTTTCGCCTGGATGCCAAAAATCGTAATTGATAAAGCACGCTGGACTGCATCTTTCACCGCTCCCCCCAAAACAGATATCAAAGTAGGTGACTATATTATGGCATCGCCTACAAATAAAACCGGCCATTATTACGATCAGGCAATGAATCCACAGTTATGCAGTACCATCCAAATAGGACGGGTGATAGCGGTGAAAGAGAACAATATCAGCCTGGATGATGTTGGACTAAACGCATATTCAGGCGATGACTATGGGGGTCTTTATGTAGACAGAATTAAATAACACTTTGATTTTCAGTACGTTAAAACTTTTCATATATTACAACTTCTAAAGTAAAATCATTGTAAAGAAAAATGCTGCGGCAATGCAAAGAGGCGACCGAAAACGGCAAGACTTTCTCCGCAGACAAAGTCTGGCATATGATCACAAACTCCCCTTAAGGAAAGGTGAATGACTCACGATGGGGGTGTCCGCGTGACGGCGAGGGTAATAACGCCGAAATGGTGAACCAGCAGTACAAAAAAATTTGGGAAAATCTATGGTCTGAATTCTGAAAGATGGGAGCAGGACAGCTGTCATTTCCGATAGTCGGGAGCACAGGGATCTTTATTCTGAAAACCCTGTTTAACTTATTTATAGTTAACGATTTTGCCAATTGGAACATGTGGGAATAACGTTCGGAAGATGGCTTATTTTTTACATATTATATGTGCATTATGTCTTCCGATTTCACCAGACGCTATATAATAATCCTCTATTTTGAATAATAATTCCAATAAGCTCCTATGCATTAAATTATTTAAATCAAACTTATTGTAAAAATGTTGATCTAATGCATAAAATAAAATTGAACCGTCAAAATATTTTACTTCCATATTATTAAAGTGCTCAGAAAGAGTTGGAATAATATTGGAAGGATTTACAGATTCGGACGGATCGGTTTTTAAAAAGAAGTCTACTGGTGGCATTTCCCATAGTTTACCGAAATAATTACCATCTGCCTTGTTCAATCGTTTATTCCATTCTTTATCAATCCGGGAAACAACCCGCGACGCTAAGGAGCTATTATTCGCATATATTGTTTTATTGGTGAGTTCTTCCGGCAAGAGATGTTTGATAGCATTTATTATTTCCTGATGTCGGAGATTGATTTGCTGATAGGTTGGTCCCACATATTCGTTACTGATCAATACGCCACCAGGTTTTAAAGATCTAAAAAGTTTTGGAATCACAATTTGAAGATCCTTTATATGATGCAGAGCCCCATTAGCCCAGATTAGGTCATATTCATTTTCTAGGAGTTCAACGGTATTAAGATCAGAAACGAAATAAGACAGGTTTTTAAACCCCTCTTTTGACGCCTTCTCTATAGCACTTTTAATCGCGCCAGAAGCAATGTCCGTTCCGACAATCTCTTTTGCTACACCCAATTTATATAGGGTTCTTTCTACAGGGCCAAATCCGCAGCAAATACTTAAACATTTATCGAATGGAATCCGGTCCTTCAGAAACTTTTCGACTGTCCATTTTTCACACCAAGCTGGATCGGAGGCGTCGGTCTCGCCAAATATTTTAAAACATGATCTTGATCTTATCGGAGGAAAAGCGTAAAAATTTTTATCTGATAAAGAACAGTCCACGTTCGACCAATAATTTTCAACCGAATTAACATTGTAGTTCTGCATATAAAGTAAAAAAAAATTAGTAAAATTTTATAAAATAGTAACTTTTCAAAGTATTCTTATCTGTCACGACCGCATTTTCAAAATTCAATTAGTTAATTATGATCAACAGGTAATGCGAATTTCTCTCTCCTTTTCTGATTCAGTTCAATATTCTTTGCTTGCTTTGATGCACTCGTTCTTTTTAACTTGGGTTGCATGGATTTGGAATAAATGACAATGTAATCAAAATCAATTAACCTAATTACTTTCCTTATTGCCCATTTCTTCGCTGGGGCTTGGGCTTAGGATTGGGCTAGTTTATAAAGTATTAGTCATTTTCAATGCTTTTGCGTTGTTGTGGAGTTAAGTTCTTTGAAAGTCTTGTCTGTATTGAGTTGTAGAGGATTTTACCCCTGCAACGATTTGAAATGGATTTGATTTTAATACGGCATAATGCTTTGACAATCAAGGCATATTAACCAAGCAAATTTGTTTTTTCTTCAACTTCTATCGCTTATTTCCCATACCAGTTTCCATAGTTGTGCAAAGCGATATAAGGGGGATTATAAAAAGGTAAATGACACGCGATGGGGCGTACGGATGCGCGGCGAGGGAAATATCGCCGAAATGGTGAATCAGCAATATAAAAAGTACGGAAAAATCTATGGCCTGAATGCGGAGAGATGGGAGCTGGACTGCAGTCAGTTCAGAAGGCCAGGAGCACAGGGGAGTTTATTTTAAAAAATACTTTTCAATTCAGATCTGAAATACCGGGTGTATCGAAGCGCATCATCATCGGCGAGATGAATACCGTCGGATGTCTGATATGTTCCCGGCGGAAGCGGCAAATATTGAAATTCTTTTTCAGGGAACTTCCGGTAATAAAGCTTTCTGATCAATTTTGCTTGGGCTAAATTTTCTAGGCTTGAATCGACGGGCATTTCAAAAAAAACAATATGTATACCGCGTTTGGTTAACGTTGTTACATATGTCTCAAGCAGATTAAATCGATCCTGAATGATTTTGTCGGGAGGAATCTTCGAATAATCGGCCATCTGCAGCTTCAGCATTTTATTGAAAAGTTCATGATTAGGTAATGTTGATACCGCATTCCCTCGTAACATGGGACCAATCAATTTCCTGTTCATGATAGCACCCAGAATCGCAATCGGTTGTTTATCGGCACGGAGAGAACGAAACGTATAGGCGGAATAAAATAAAATCGGTGAAAACAAAGAAGCCGCGTAGTCCTTGTTTTCAGGGCGAAACACTACATTCATCTCAATAAAGACATTCTTCGGGTTACGCTTTCTGTTCAAAAGAATGTTCAGTCCGTCATAGATGCTTTGTCCGCTGAAAGCCAGGCTGTATGTGTCGGGCAGGCTATCAGTGACGATACGGTGGGACAGGGAAGAACCAATTAGTACGTTTTTAAAAGAATCCTGATCATAAATAAAGTTCTGTGCCTTAATCATATTTTCCTGCCATTGATGCTGGGAAACACTCCACCATTTTAATGGATTTTTTGTAACTGCAAGAGAATACAGAAGGAAAAAAAGAATGGCGCAAAGGATCGATTTTTTGATCATACTTTAAAATTGAAAATAGATAAAGGCTCCTGGCGAACCGCTGTTCGTCAGCATCAGAAACAACATCAATGCATATGCCAGGTAACTGAATTTTTGAAAACGCGTAAACATCGGTTTCGCCTGAATTAGATAGATCAAATGATAAATCAATACTGGTAAAGAATACATAAGAATATAAGTAATTAGCTGAAAATCGATTGGAATCGATCCATTGTGTCGTATGCTTTTGAAATATTCTATTACCTGGTTAAAGTCGGGCAGTTTAAACAGCAGCCAGGCCAAAGTAACGAATGCAAAGACGAATATACCCTTAACAAACTTCGTAATTAGATCATGATGTCGCTCTTTTGCAGGGCTGAAAAATCTTTCCAACGCAAGTGCCAGTCCGTGAAAACTTCCCCAGACAGCATAGCTCCAGGCGGCGCCGTGCCATAGGCCGCCGAGAAACATTACAATCATCAGATTGAGGTAGGTGCGCAGCTTTCCTTTCCGGTTACCACCCAGCGGAAAGTATAAATATTCCATCAGAAATGTGGAGAGAGAGATATGCCAGCGTTTCCAGAATTGCTTAAAAGAAGTGGATATATAAGGAAAATTAAAATTTTCCATAAAATCATAGCCGAAAAGTTTGGCGAGGCCGATGGCAATCAGCGAGTAGCCGGCGAAATCAGCGAAAATCTGAAAGGAGTAGCCAAAAAGCATCACGATCAGGTTCAACGTAGAATAACCCTGGAAGTAAGGAAAGGAAATATAAAAAGTAAAGTCCTTTAGGTTATCCGCCACGACCATTTTGAGAAAATAACCCACCGTCAACTTTTTAAAAACTGTTTCCCATTGAATGTTCTGTAATTTTTTGAACCCGATCTGGGGGATGAAATCGTGTGCTTTAATGATGGGTCCGGATATCAACTGGGGGAAAAACCCCTTAAAGAACAAAATTTGCTTTGTATGTTTCCAAAAAGACAGGGGGACAAGCAGTTTATTGCTCACATATTTTTCGTTGAATACATCTATGACCAGGCTGATGCCCTGAAAAGTGAAAAAGGAAATGCCGATCGGAAGTGGCATGGTCAGCAAAAATTCTCCAACCGGGTTGGCCGAAGAGAAGAAACTCCGCGAGACCAGCGGTCCGTATTTGAAAAAAATCAGAATGAACAGATTGATTACGACGCCGGCTATCGCGTACCTCTTTTTAAACCGGGGATTTCCATAAACAATCAGATAACTGGAAACAACATTTACTGAAATAGAGAAAAGTAGCAAAAAAACCAGTTCGGGCTGGTGATAGGCGTAAAACAACAGGCTGGAAATTATCAGGATCTGGATCTGCCATTTCCTCAAAAAAGGCAAATAATAGAGTGTGAAAGTGAGCAGGAGCAAGAGGACAAAAATGAAACTGGTAAACCGCATGATTTTAATGGGTATTAGAACTGTCTTTCAGAGATTTCGGAGGCGTTTCTCAAAGGAAAATAACCTGAAATATATGATAAAACTGAACTCTATTTCCTCATTTCCCAGTACGAAAAACAGCTATATTTGCAAAGCAGCATAATCCGTTGAAAAAGAATTAGGGTAGCGGCGCAAAAAGCATCGCTATGGAGAGGGTTTCGCCGCAGTTAATCAAACAATCCTGTGATTCAAATTCTGGCGAATTTAATTTTTAGTCTGGGTATAAATTTTTGGAAGGGTGTAGGGGGTCATCTAAAATGACTGCCTGCACCCTTTGCTGATATGGGGTAGGAACGGGATTTGTAGTAGTTGGGCGGTTTTCGTTATTGTATTGGTAATTAACCGGTTGCATGAGAGTATGGGACTGAGGTGGCGAAGCATTTCATGGAATCGACGATTTTAGTGTATTATTTAAAATGAATTTACCTTGTCAGCGTTAACATCCCATTGGTATGCGATTTACACAAAGCCCCGCTGGGAGAAAAAAGTGCATGCCTTACTCACTGAAAAGAAAATAGAATCCTACTGCCCTCTGAACAAAGTAAGGAAGAAATGGAGCGACCGGATGAAAACGGTGGAAGAGCCCCTATTCAAGAGTTATGTATTTGCCCGGGTAAGTGAGGAAGAACAGACTAAAGTGCGCTTAACCCCCGGCGTGATGAATTTTGTGTACTGGCAGGGTAAACCGGCCGTCATACCGGCGAGGGAGATTGAGATTATCCGGAAGTTTTTGAATGAATACGACGATGTGACGGCTGAATCGATCGAATTAAAAGAAGATGAAAGGGTAACCATCCGCCAGGGACTATTTATGGATCACGAAGCCAAAATAATCAAGATCGAAGGCAACCGGGTAAAAGTAATAATTGAGAGTATCGGCTATAGCCTGATTGCGTCGATCGATAAAAAGAATTTGTCAACCCTTACTAACTAAACATGCACCGATTTTCCTTGTTGAGAAATGTTCTGTTCGCAGTTATTGGATATTTAATTATGCATAATATGAGCTCCTGTGGAAGCACAAAAGGATTGATCCTGGTACGCGGACCTTTTGATACGGCGAAACTGAGTGTTATTAACCCGGTAGAACCCATCATTCGTAAGGGGGATATATTAAGTATTATCGTTTATAGCGATAATCCGGACGCGACCAAAATATATAATCAGTCTTTGATAACAACTGCAAACAGTTCAGTTATAGCTTCAAGCGGAGTAACTCAGGGGATTGGCGGAACGGCACCCTCAGCGCCGGGTTATCAGGTGGACGGAGATGGAAATATTGTTTTTCAGGGATTGGGGAAAATTTATGTAAATGGGCTTACCAAGGCCGCTTTAAAGGATACTTTGGATGCAAGGCTGGGTCCATACCTTCAACATCCTTATTATAACATCAGATTTTTGAATTTCAAGTTTACCATGATGGGTGAAGTAGCTCATCCCGGCATCGTTTCTATTCCGGGTGAAAGAATTAATATACTGGAGGCTATTGCGTTGTCGGGAGAGCTCACAAATTATGCGAACAGGGATAGCGTATTTATAATAAGGGAAAACAATAATAAACGGGAATTCGCCTGGATGAATCTAACGAAACCAGAAATTATGGCCTCGCCATATTTTTATATTCAACAAAACGATATCATCATTGTAGAACCAAATAAGAAAAAATCTGTAGCAAATGATGTGGTAACAGCTCGAAATATATCCCTTGCGCTGGCATTTGTTTCCACGTTTGCAGTTATTTATAGCATATTTCATAATCCATAATTAATGAATCCGAAAATTTATGTCTGAGGCTTCAAATGGTCTAAATCATCCGGAACAAATCTCGAATGAATTTTCCTGGAAACTGGGACCGAGGGATTTCATATTAAAAAACCTGAAGTATATACCATGGTTAATTATTAGCTGCGCAATAGCATTAGTACTCGCGTGGCTAAAGATCCGTTATTCCACGCCCATCTATAAGGTGCAATCTTCCATGATGATTAATAATCAGGGTAGTGCAGGCAGTAAGGGCGATCGTTTTGATGCATTGTTAATGTCTCCAGGGTCCGAAAATCTAAGTAATGAGATTCAAATATTAATATCCCGTCCTGTGCTTCAAAGGGTAATCAATAATATTCAACTCACCACACGCTACTATAATATTGGGAAGGTGAGAACAAGTCTGTTATATCCTGAATCTCCTTTCAGCTTGGAAATTATCAGCCCAAGTAAGAGTTCTCAGAATTTTGGGTTAAATATTACGATATTAAATGACCAGCAATACAGGATTAATAAAGAAACGACAATTCATGTTTTCGGTGAAATAATCGTTGTGGCGGACAATAGAGTAACATTGGTTCGTGATCCGAGAATAGATCTGAAAATCTTTGCAAGTCCGGTTTTTTATGTATCGCACGCATCCGCTGCTACCGTTGCCAACGAGTACCTGGGTTCAGTGAATATCACACAGGGTAATGATCAATCCACTATTCTATTGCTTTCTTTTCAAACTGAGAACCCGGAATTGGGAAAAAATTTCTTAAACGCATTGATGGGGGTATACGATTCTTTGAATATTGAAGATAAGAACAGGATATCTATAAATAGTTTAAAATTTATAAATACAAATTTGGATACGCTGGAATCTCAACTCAATATTCTGGAAGGGAGGGTTCAGAACTTTAAGGTTTCACATGAAATGTTTGATGTAGAGGGCCAGTCAAAAATTTATCTGGGAAATGCAGAACAGGGTCAAACCAATATTGATTTAATGGATGTAAAAATAACCGTAGCAAATCTTCTCCAGGAATATATTAATGATCCAAAAAAATCGCACGAACTCGTTCCAATTAATATGGGAATTGAAGAACCTGCCTTAGCAAACCGGATCAGCGAATATAATAGGTTGCAATTAGAGAGGGACAATAATTTAAAAACAACTACACAGAATAATCCGATGATTCAGGCCTACGATGCAACCCTTGAAAAAATCCGAAGGGACATGTCGGAGGCACTGAATAATGTAAAGAACGGATATGCAATTGCCCGAAATAAAATGTTGCAGCAAAAGGGGGATATGGAAGGTAAGTTACGCGCAATGCCTGGCAAAACCCTCCAGTTAGGGAATGTTGCCCGAAGGCAAAAGATTTTGGAGGAACTATATTCTTTCCTGCTCCAGAAAAAGTTGGAAATTTCGATTTCTTCCGCATCTACCATTTCAAATTCAACGGTCGTTGAGCCCGCACTGGAATCTTCAAACGCAATCAGCCCGAACAAGAATAAGATTTATAGTTCTTACTTAATGTTTGGACTATTAATTCCTGTTGGTTTGATTGCGTTTAGGGAATTGCTTAGGGACAAAGTGAATAACCGGATTGAGGTAGAAAGGCGGACGAAAACGCCTATTTTAGGAGAAATCGGGCATTCGGATGATGATTCATCGTTGGTCGTTTTAAGAAACAGCAGACGTTTTGTGGCTGAACAATTTCGTATCCTGAGAAGTAATCTAAAGTATATGACCGTGAAGAAGGATAATCCTTCGATCCTTGTAACTTCCTCGTTTAGTGGGGAAGGAAAATCTTTTATCAGCATTAATATGGCTTCGGTTCTCGCATTAAGCGGCAAGAAAACAGTAATTATTGAATTTGATATCCGCAAACCCAAAATAATGGAAAGTCTGAATATGAAGAGAAAAATGGGTATAACGAACTATATAATCGGACGCGCACAATTTAAGGATATCGTTATGCAGGTGCCGGGCTTCGATTCTTTATACGTCATTCCCTGTGGTCCCATTCCGCCCAACCCTGCGGAACTTTTACTTGACCCTAAGCTTGATGATCTGATGAGGGAAGCCCGGGAAAATTTTGATGTGATCGTCATGGATACAGCGCCGGTCGGTCTGGTTAGTGATTCTATCTCCTTAGGAAAGTATGCCGATTGTACACTATTCGTAGTTAGAATGAATCATACATATAGAAAGATTTTGCGACTGGTAGAAGACCTTTATCAGGAGAAAAAGCTGCCCGGCTTATCACTTATTTTAAATGACGTGAAACTTGAGGGTGGATATTATAGTGGATATTATGGTGGCTATGGATATTATGGTGGCTATGGATATGGTATTGAATCAGGATATTTTGAAAAGCCGGCGAAGAAAAAGAGAGCTCTTCCACATAAACAAGTGATTCGTTGGTGGGGCAAATGGTTTGGGTAACTAAATTAAACGAATCTTGGATTTAGAATGAATATCGTTGCACTAGAGACAAATAAGGAAAATAAACCTGAATTCTGGACGGAAGTTATTACTCCTAGAACCGGGATATTAGATATCCGGCTTGGAGAAATTTGGAAATACCGCGATCTTCTTTGGCTTTTCGTCAAGAGAGATTTTGTTGCTCAGTATAAACAAACCGTTCTTGGACCTCTCTGGCATTTAATCCAGCCCTTATTCACAACTATTATATTTCTTTTTTTATTCGGGCGAATTGCTAATATTCCGACTGACAGTATTAAGCCTATACTGTTTTATATGAGCGGAATTACTATTTGGAATTATTTTTCATCCTGCCTTACAAGTACATCAACTACATTTATTACAAATGCAAACATTTTTGGGAAAGTATATTTTCCGAGAATGGTACTTCCTTTGTCAATTATTTTATCTAATATAGTTCGATTTGGAATTCAATTCGGACTATTGTTTATTATGATAATTTGGTGTCGTTTTCACGGATACATGACGCACTTTACTATTTATTGGATTTACATTCCATTTCTGGTTTTATTAATGGCTGGGATGGGGCTTGGTCTCGGTATAGTTATTTCATCCTTGACCACTAAATATCGTGATTTAGTTATTTTGCTAGGGTTTGCGGTTCAATTGGGCATGTATGCTACTCCGATTGCATATCCGCTATCATTTTTGCAAACTAAAGGATATGCTAAACTTGTCTCCGCCAATCCGCTGTCGCCTGTTGTCGAATGTTTCCGCTATTGTTTATTTGGAAAAGGGACATTCTCCGCTGGAACACTTGCTTATAGTTTCAGTTTTATGTTAATTATACTTTTGTTTGGAATTGTCATCTTCAATAGAGTGGAGAAAAGTTTTATGGATACTGTATAAATACTCGCAATTCAGAACAAATCTACGTCTGATGTCTGACATTGTAATTAAGGTCGAAAATTTATCTAAGCAATACAAACTTGGAGATATAGGAACAGGTTCTATATCTCACGATCTTAATCGTTGGTGGCATATCCTACGAGGTAAGGAAGATCCCTATTTAAAAATCGGTGCCGAAAATGATCGAACAGCTAAAGCTTCAAATGAATATGTTTGGGCATTAAAGGATGTTGAGTTTGAAGTAAAAAAAGGAGAGGTATTGGGCATAATAGGAAGAAATGGTGCAGGGAAAAGTACACTTCTTAAAATACTAAGTCGTACGACGTCGCCTACAAAAGGACGGATAAAAATAAGGGGGAAAGTCGCCAGTTTACTCGAAGTTGGAACGGGTTTTCATCCCGAATTAAGTGGCCGGGATAATATTTTTTTGAACGGTGCTATTTTAGGAATGACGAAACCTGAAATTAAACGAAAGTTTGAAGAAATTGTTGATTTTTCAGGTGTTGCCAGATATATCGATACTCCTGTGAAACGTTATTCCTCCGGAATGTATGTGCGATTGGCATTCGCAGTTGCTGCTCATTTGGAGCCTGATATATTAATTGTTGATGAGGTTTTGGCAGTAGGAGATGCCGAATTTCAAAAAAAATGTCTTGGTAAAATGAAAGATGTAAGTCAACAGGAAGGCAGGACGATTTTATTTGTTAGTCATAATATGGCAGCGATACAAAATCTTTGTAGTAATGGGATATTAATTAAAAATGGGAAAGTTGCATTTAAAAATACGATTACCGAAGTAATACAACACTACAATATTGACTCTTCTACCTTGAAGACAATACCACTTGTTGATAGACTAGATAGATCTGGTAATGGATATCTTAAATTCAGTTCTTTTGAATTTAGAAAAGAAAATGGTGAAAAGACGGATTCTTTCACTTGCGGTGAAAATATAAAGATTATATTATTCTGTAAAAATGAAAAAAAAATTGAGTTAAGAAATGTTATGGTAGCCATTGGGATTGATGATGTATATGGTAATAGAGTTACTCATATAAACAACAGCTTAACGAATCAAATAATTAATAAGATTTCGGAGGAAAAAAATACTATCGAAATCAATATTAGTAACCTCCCTTTAACTCCGGGAAAATATGAGATGACAGTATTTAGTGAGGTGAATGGAGAGATTTCCGATTGGATTCAAAATGCAATTTCATTTTTTGTTGAACCAGGAGATTATTATAAAACCGGAAAATTAATCCCACAAGGTCAAGGCACTTTTTTATTGAATTATAATTTTAATTTTTACAATGGATTTCGATAGAATAAAAAATAGTGCTTTAAGAAGGCTTGCGTTTTTTTTAAAAAGTAATAAACATTTGGATGTCCCTCGAAATACGGTGCTTAATACAATTTTGGAAAATGAATATGGTCATGCCAAATCTAAAGAACTTAATCAATGTATTAACAAAGAAAACAAACCCATTCCATGGTTTACCTATCCTGCGATTGAATATTTACAACAATTAAATCTTAATGATAAAACCGTATTGGAATGGGGCGCCGGTAACTCTTCACTTTTTTTTTCCGCGCGAGCTAAAATAATTTGTTCAATTGAGCATAATCTAGAGTGGTATAATAAAATTTCATCATTTAAGATAGCAAATCAAGATTTACAATATAGAGATGAAAGTAAATATGTAGAGGCAATAAAGGATTTCAATCGGAAATTTGACGTAATAATAATTGACGGTATATTGCGGGAAAAATGTGCAGTGATTTCGCTAGAATTTATAATGGATGGGGGACTGTTAATATTGGATAATTCTGATAGAGATCCTCAGATTTCTGAATTTTTAAGAGGGAATAATTTTATTGAAGTCGACATGCACGGCTTTGGACCAATTAATGATTATACTTGGACTACATCCCTTTTTTTTAAAAGAGATTTTAATTTTAAGCCTCTTGGCAATCAGCCTACTATACCCATTGGAGGAGGATATTGAAAATAATGAAAATATTTACAAAGATTTATCGAAAGATATACAAATATTTCAAGCCTGAACAATATGAAAGTTTTGCGCTGGATAAACTGGATATTAAATTACTTTCTTATTTAAATTTTAAGAGAGGATTTTTTATTGAGGCCGGTGCGAATGATGGAATTAGTCAGAGTAATACTCTTTTATTTGAAAAAAAACTGAAATGGAAAGGCTTGCTAATAGAACCCATACCGGAACTTGCCGTAAGTTGCAAAATTAATCGACCTGGTTGCATTGTGGAAAATTATGCGTTGGTACCTTTTGATTACCCTGAAAAAGAAATTGAGATGAGATATTCAAATCTTATGTCACTTGTCAAGGGCGCAATGGGATCTGAAAGGGAAGAAATTGAGCATGTTCAAAAGGGTTGCGAAATTCAAGATGTAATAACTTATGAAATTAGAGTGCCTGTTGCAACACTTACTGCACTTTTAGAAAAGCATAAGATATCGAAAATAGATCTGTTGTCACTGGATGTGGAAGGATATGAACTTTCGGTGTTAAAGGGAATCGATTTTAGAAAGTTCAAGCCAAGATTTATTTTAGTTGAAGCAAGATTTAAACAAGAAATAGAAAATTACCTGCGGGATTTATATTCTCCTATCGCCCAAATCGGCTATTATGATATTCTTTTTAAGTTGAAAAATTGAGCAATCTTTCACCTATAGCTCTTTTTGTGTATAATCGCCCATGGCATACAAGACAAACGCTGGAGTCTTTAGCGAGTAATGATTTGGCTGATCAATCAATACTTTATGTATTTTCTGATGGCCCCAAGAATATTGATAACAACGAAGATCTCCATAAGGTTAATGAAGTTCGGACTTTGATAAAAAGCCGGCTATGGTGCAAGGAGGTACATTTAATTGAAAGCGAAACAAATCGGGGGTTAGCTAATTCAGTAATACGTGGCGTTACTGAAATAGTTAATAAATTCGGTATCGTGATTGTGTTGGAAGATGATCTTTTGTTGTCAAATGGGTTCATAAAATACATGAATGATGCTTTATCAAAATATATTCTGGATGATAAAGTGATGCAGATTTCCGGTTACAATTTTCCAATTAGAAATATTCCTCAAAATAACTCCGCCTTCTTTACTTCGATGGCATCATCATGGGGATGGGCTACCTGGAAAAGAGCTTGGAATTTGTTTGACAAATTCGCGACAGGGTATGAAATTTTAAAAACTGATAAAGTTTTGGCGAGAAAATTTGATCTTAACGGGACCTACCCGTATTCATCAATGTTGTATAAACAAATGGAAACAAAGGAACTTGATTCATGGGCAATTCGTTGGTGGTGGTCAATATTCAAAAATAAAGGATTAACCCTGTTCCCGGATAAAAGTCTGGTTAGCAATATAGGATTTGACAAATCTGGAACGCATGCCATAAGAAAAAACCCTTATGCAATATCGTCTCAGTTTGATAACAATTACAGTATTACGAGATTTCCGGAAGGAATCGATGAACACATTTCATATTCGGCAAAAATTGAAAAATATTTATTCGAAAAGGGCCGGGAAAATAACGATAGTAAGCATTTGAATATGTCAAGAATAAAATCTATAGTCAAACAGATTACGCCACCGATAATTATAAGTGTGGCCAGAATAATACAACGTAGAGTATTTCATCGTCCAATAATTTCTTCTGCTCAGTTAATAGGAAGTGTAGTTGGCACAGGGACCGTTATTGAAGGCCAAATTGATATAAGAAAATCTGGTGGTGAAATCATAATAGGAGATGCTTGTTATATTGCTGGTAAAATTGTAACAGAAACGGAAAACGGTAAAATAACTATTGGACGAAATGTGTTTATCGGCGGCGGAACACTTTTGGATTGCGTAGAGAGCATAATAGTTGAAGATGACGTGTTGATATCTTATCAATGTATAATTCAGGATAGCGATAATCATAATTCCCGCTATAGTCTTCGCAAGAATGACACCGCGGATTGGTTAAATAATAAACACCATAATTGGAAAATTGTACCTTCTAAACCAGTAAAAATATCCAGGGGTGCGTGGATCGGAGCGGGAGTTTATATTCTCAAAGGAGTTACAGTAGGTGAAGGAGCAGTTGTTGGTGCTGCAAGTGTTGTAACAAAGGATATTCCCGCCTGGACAGTTGTTGCTGGAAATCCCGCCAGAGTAATTAAGGATATTCCAGAGCATGAGAGATAATCTGGAATATGATTTTATAATTGATTTAAATTTAATATTCAGCTAAAAATTTGATGATGAACCAATTGGAGAAGGTCGAATACCATGGAATTAAATATGCGGAAATTATTTGGGCTGACGTTACCGTTAAAACAACTACATTTTTTTCTCCGCCGGAGTCTTCTTTTCAATTTGGTCTTTTGGCACATGATGCCGGATTTAAAGAGGCACCTCATTATCATAAGTCTGTCACCCGGTTAATAGATGACTTACAACAGATGTTTGTCGTTCAAAGAGGTGTGGTAGCTGTCGAACTTTATAGTGATGACGGGGAAATGCTAAGGGAAGTTATATTAAAAGCAGGAGATGCCATAGTTCTTATTCATGGAATACATGCAATAAAAGTGATTGAAGATATGCAATGTATAAGCGTCAAACAGGGACCATTCATGGGACTTGAAAATGATAAAGTATTTATAGATTTTAAAAAATGATCCCAGTATTTGAGCCGATTATTGGTAAGGAGGAAATGGACGCCGTTATGGATGCCCTGCAGAAGGGAGAGATTTCCGGATCCTTTGGCAGCTATATTCCAAATTTTGAAAACGAATTCGCAAAATATATAGGATGCAAATATGCTGTTGCAGTCAGTAATGGTACAACGGCTCTGCATCTGGCCGTAGCGGCCTGCGATATAAAGCAGGGCGAGGAAATATTAGTAAGCGCAAGCACCAACATTGCTTCTGCATTAGCAATTATTCACAACAATGCCGTACCAATACCCGTTGACTCAGAACCTGAAACCTGGAATCTGAATCTGGATCTTATTGAATCTCTGATAACATCTAAAACAAGGGCGATCATACCGGTTCATTTATTTGGACATCCGGTTCAAATGGAAAAACTAATGGTAATCGCCGAGAAATATAAATTAATCGTTATTGAAGATTGTGCCGAATCTCATGGCGCATCTGTTAATGGAAAGATGACTGGTAATTTTGGACACCTTAATTGCTTCAGTTTTTATGCCAATAAGATTATCACGACTGGTGAGGGTGGGATGGTAACTACTAATGATGAATTAACAGCGGATAAATTAAGATTACTGAGAAACCTGGCTTTTACTAAGCCGCGTTTTTTTCATGAGGAAGCGGGATTCAATTTCAGAATGACAGGCTATCAGGCGGCGATGGGGTTGGCCCAGGTTAGAAAGATAGAAAACATTATTTCTGACAAGAGGAGAGTCGCGCATTTATATAATAAGTATTTAGCAAATAAACCTGGAATTAAAACTCCTTTTGAAGCTGTCTGGGCCAGAAATGTTTACTGGATGTATGGTATTGTGGTTGATCCGGAATTAGGAATAACAAGAAATGAACTTGTCAGGAAATTAAGCGATCAGGGGATAGAAACAAGGACTTTTTTTTGCCCGATGAACTTACAGCCTTGCGTTCAACGTGTTAAGGGATTCCGCCAAATAGATTGCCCCATTGCTGAAAATATTTGGGAAAATGGATTATATCTGCCTTCTTCAACAAACCTCACCGAAGATCAAATAGCATTCGTTTGTGATGCTATTACTTATTAGACATGGTTAATTTTCGCGATATTATACCACCAATTATTTATCGGAAACTTGCGAGAAAACGACAACCCTTATTCGAGAAATTGGTTATGCCTCAATTTGCAACTTTTGAAGAAGCGGAGAAAGCAGGGTCTTACAATAATAAAAGAATTGCAGAAGTTGTTTCTTTGAAAACAAGAAAATATATTCATAATATTCCAGTTGTTTTGAAAGAAAAGCAGGATATCCAGAATTTGTTAGTAATAAACGATGTATTGAATCATTTTAAGGATCAGAAATTGACAATTGTTGAAATTGGCGGCGCCTGTGGAGCTTTTTATTTTTTTGTATCCAAATTCTTTCCTGATCAAATAAAGCAATGGGAAATTGTTGAGACTAAAGAAATGGTGGAGGCTGCAAAAAAAAATGCTTATTCTGATAATATTCTAAACTTCTCCGAAAATATTGACATCGTTTTTCAGAATTCTAACTCTCCTGTTTGTATTGCTCAGGGTGCAATTCAATATGTTCCGGATCCCTTAGCATTTCTGTCAAAATTATTAAATTCTAACTACAGTTTTATTTATATAAGCAGACTGCCGGTAAATCTGAATTTGGATACAGCTGTAATTACAATTCAACCGAGTCAATTAAGAGATAACGGGCCTGGAAGTATTGATATTTCGGATGAGATTGTAAATGTGGCTTCGACAATATTGACAAAGAAAGAATTTTATAAAGTAATTGAAGAGTCTAAATATAAAATACGATTTGGATTCGAAGAATCTGATAGTTATTCTATGACTTTTCCTAATAAGGAGGTTCATCTCCAAAATATCGGTGTTCTTCTTACGCCTAAATAGGTAATCTCCACAAAAAATGCCATCATATATTGGAAAACATGCAAGTCTGTATGATTTATTTTACTCAGACAAGGATTATAAAGCTGAATCTGATTTTATCCACCAGTTGATACTTGAAACCAATGGAAACGAATATAATGAGCTACTGGAATTAGCTTGTGGTACAGGAAATCATGCTTTTTTTCTTGAGAAGAAAGGTTATAGTATACTTGCTACCGACAATTCTGATGGAATGATCGATCAGGCAAAAATAAAAGCCAGTGAGCGCTCGTCTAATGTTCAATTTAGAATGATTGATATGCGGGATATTGGGGATATTCCCCGTAAGTTCGATGTGATACTTTGTTTATTTGATTCAATTGGGTATTTAATTTCAAATGATAATATTAGAGCCGTTTTTAAAAATGTATACGATAAATTAAATGAAGGAGGAATTTTTATTGTCGAATTCTGGCATGCGGCAGCTATGTTAAAAGGATATGATCCGATACGAATTAAAAGGTGGAAGTTTGAAAACTCAGAAATTTTGAGAATTTCCGAAACTTCAATTGATATCAGATCTCAGACCTGCGATGTTCGCTATTCAATATATCAAACAAATAATGATGGAACTTATTTTATTTTAGAGGAAACGCAAAAAAATAGATTTTTTCTTTTGCAGGAGATGAGTGGCATGCTTGAAGATTGTCATTTTAACATTGTTAATAATTTTGCCGGATATAATAAAGAAAAGGCAATAAATGAAGATACCTGGCATATAATAACACTTGCGCAAAAAGTAAAGAGATAACGGAAGAATAAATGAGGATAGGAATTTATTTGGATAATTGGGGTAGTCCGGCGGGCGGGGGTCATTCTTATACCAAGACGGTAGTAGACTATTTTTCCAGGGTTTCCAGTAATCATGAATTCATATTTATAGTAAAATCGAAGACAAAAATTCTTCCCGAAGAATACAATATGGTCTCAAATTATGTACTTTATAACCCAATCGGAGATGCTGGTATAAAAAACGAACAGGAAAAATATCTAAAATCATTAGAGAGGCTTCTGAAGACAAGCAATTTTTTCATCGAGAAATTGAAACTGACTTCTGTGACATTGGTTAGAGATAAATTGAAAGCAATAATAGAAAGTAAAAGAATACCGCAGAAAGATCCCGCTAATTTCAGAAAATTGATTCACGATCATCAAATTAAATGTGTTTATTATCCTGCGGCATTTACATGTGAGGATTTTGACATACCATTTTATTCTACTATTTGGGATATAGGGCATCTGACTATAAGCGTCTTTCCTGAGGTTTCATATAACGGACAGTATGATGCAAGGCAGAACCTTTTAAATGCGATAGCACACAGGGCTTACAGAATTATAGCCGAATCAGAAAGTGGCAAATCTGATATTTGCCAATATTACAATACCAATCCCGATAAGATAGTAATTGTTCCACAGTTTCCTTCTGGTCTTGTTCATTTGGAATTAACTAACACAGAAGTTATTGATATTCTGGAAAAATTTAAGCTAATGAATAAAAAATATCTTTTTTACCCGGCTCAATTCTGGCCCCATAAGAATCATATAAATCTTATAAAGGCAATGGCTGCACTTAAAAGAGAAGGAATTATTTTTGAGTTGATATTCACCGGGTCGGATCAGGGAAACCTTGAGTATGTCATGGATTTTTTAAAGAACGAAAATCTAGGTCAGGAAATTCGCTATTTAGGTTTTGTATCAGATGCGGAGATGAAGGTTTTATATACCCACGCATTTGCAATGGTATTCCCGTCTCTCCTGGGACCCACTAATATGCCAATATCTGAAGCTATTTCATGCGGATGTCCGGTAATCTGCAGTGATTTTGCTGGTCATCACGAGCAAACACAGGGAGCTGCATTATATATTGACCCGAAAGAATATCTGGATATTAAAGAGAAAATTAAAATGGTTGCAACCGACGAAGATTTAAGGAACAACATGATAAAAAAGGGGCTCGAAGTTTCTGGAAATAATTCTGTCGAGCACGGTTTTAAGGGACTATTGGAATCATTTGATGAGTTCGAGAAAATAAGACTATGTTGGAAAAATTAATCCGAAAATAAATCTCTTCATCGGATAAAATAGACTGGATGGGAATGATAAAAAAATTAATTAAATATATTATAAACAAGTCCGGGTATAATATTTTTAAAATAGATAGTAGCCAAGTGCATGTTACAGGAATGGAAGAAGGACTTCTCCGGATGAAAGAACTAGGCATTTTACCAGATCTAATTGTGGATATTGGTGCTGCTCAGGGCAGCTGGACCAATAAAGGATTAAAATTTTGGCCAAACTCCAGGTTTGAATTAATTGAGCCACTCATTGAAAATGAAGGTTATTTAAAGGAGTTGAAGATAGCAACAAAAAATATCAATTTTCACCTTGCTGTTGCCGGTGAATCCTCAGGTGAAACATGGTTGGAAGTTTCACCGGATTTGGATGGAAGTGGAGTTTATGGAGGACCTACTCTAAATTCCAGGCGGGTTCCAATAGTCAGGGTAGATGATATCGTGAAAGAAGCCGGAAGGTCAATTCTTTTAAAACTTGACACTCATGGGTATGAACTACCGATCCTAAAAGGAGCTGAAGAAACATTGGGGAGAACCTCACTATTAGTCATTGAAGTATATGGATTCCGTATATCCCCAACCTGCTTATTGTTTCATGAATTATCAGCAGAATTGGAAAACCGGGGTTTTAGGTTGATAGATATGGTTGACATCATGCGCAGACCTGGCGATCAGGCTTTCTGGCAATGCGATGCTTTTTATATCAGAAAGGACCATCCCGTTTTTGCCAATAATTCATATGTCTGATCAGTTTCCAAAGATTTCTATCGTTACTCCAACTTTTAATCAGGGAAACTTTATTGAGGAATCCATCTTGTCGGTCATTGGCCAAAAATATCCGAATCTTGAATATATCATAATGGATGGCGGAAGCACCGATAACAGCATGGAGGTCATAAAAAAATATGAACAACATATAACATACTTTACTTCTCAAAAGGATGATGGAATGTACGATGCGCTGAACCGCGGATTTAAAAAGGCGACAGGAGAAATCATGGGCTGGCTGAATTCTGATGACCTGTTACTGAACAAGTCTTTATTCACTCTGGCTGATATATTTCAAAACAATGCTGATGTTGAGTGGCTGCAGGGATATCCCTGTATGGCGGATGAATCTGGCAGGATTGTATTTCAACGTCCGCAAAGATCTTCCAGATTTTCATTTTATCGAAAGGAGTATCATGATGGGATATTTATTCAACAGGAATCAACTTATTGGCGTAGGTCTTTATGGGAAAAATCGGGAGCCAGTATTTCGAGTGATTATAAATATGCGGGAGATTTTGAACTATGGATGAGATTTTATAAGTATGCTGAGCAATTTATTACGCCGGCACTCATCGGCGCATTCAGACTACGCAAAGGTCAACAATCGGAGAAGTATTATCCTTCTTATCTTCAGGAATGTGATCAGGTAATAGACTTGCACATAAAGGAATTACCTAATGAAGATAAAGTAATATTAAAAAAATTGAACCTGGAAAGGAAGTATACCTGGATCTCAGCTCTTGTCCGACGATTTGGGTTTCTAAACTATACAAATGAAAAACAGAAGATGGTTGCCTATGATAATGAAAAAGGTAAGTTTGTGAAATCCAGATAGATTATTCTCATTATGCGCCCTGAGGTTTTTATTACAATTATTATTCCTTCCTTCAACGCAGAAACGCATATCCTCCATTGCCTGGAAAGTATCATGAATCAGTCATTTGAGGATTTTGAAATAATGATTATAGACGGGTTGTCTACGGACAATACATTGGGTGTTGTAAAATCTATTGCAATGGGAAATGAAAAAATATCTTTTATATCTGAAAAGGATGCAGGTGTTTATGATGCCATGAATAAGGGTATTGAAAGAGCAACCGGCGAGTGGTTGCTATTCTTAGGTTCTGATGATCAGTTATATGACAATAATATATTGTCCCGAATGGCTGCTGTGCTAAAGCCATCACTCTCGGATTTTGTATATGGTAATGTCAAAATAATCGGAACCACAGCCTGGGCAAAGGACGGAGATATATATGATGGTGAATTTTCTCTCGAAAGATTATTCGAAAAAAATATATGTCAGCAGGGGATATTTTATAGAAAGACTGTCTTCAGCAAGCTGGGAAATTACAATATTGATTACAAAACCTCTGCAGACTGGGATTTAAATCACAGGTGTTTCGCATTTGCGAAGGTTCAATATCAGGATGAAATAGTTTCACGTTTTTTTGCGGGCGGTGTCAGTACTAAAAGTAACAATGATAAATTTACCAGTGAGGATATTGTATTGAATCTGAAAAAATACCACAAGACGGGTTACTTTAATAAGCTCTATAGACAATATTCCTGGGTCTTTTTTAATATTTCAAATAAATTCCTGGGCGAAGGAAAATACTTTAAATCTTTTTATTTTCTTTTTTTTTCCGTTTGGCATACGGGGAAAAAGGCAACGGTGTTGAAAAATTATTTGAATAATTTTTTACGCCTGAATAGATATAATTACGCCAGGCGTTAATGATCAGATCAATCGCTTTATATCTGCCCCAGTTCCATCCAATTCCCGAAAATGACGAATGGTGGGGAAAGGGATTTACCGAATGGACAAATGTTACCAAGGCGAAGCCCATATACAAAAGTCATTTACAACCCCGGCTTCCCGGCGACCTTGGATTTTATGATTTACGGGTTCCTGAAGTCAGGGAGGCCCAATCAGATCTGGCAAAGTCATATGGTATTTACGGGTTTTGTTATTGGCATTACTGGTTTGCCGGGCGGCGGATTATCGAACGACCATTTTTAGAGATGGTAGAATCAAAAAAACCGGATTTTCCGTTTTGCATATCCTGGGCTAATCAAACATGGTCAGGAACCTGGCATGGTTTGTCTAATAAAAAGACATTAATCGAACAAACCTATCCAGGTATCGAAGATTTTGAGAAACATTTTTATAGCTTATTAGAAGCTTTTCACGACAATCGATATATCGAGGTAAACGGCAGGAAACTGGTATTTGTATTCCGCCCAATGGAAATGCCATCTCCTGAGTTATTTACAAGTGTTTGGCAAAATCTTGCCATTAAAGAAGGACTGAATGGAATTCATTTTGTGGGAATGCACATGCCTCCTGAATGGGATAATAACCTGTATGGTTACAGCGCTATTTCGGAATTAGGTCCCCAGTTGCATAAACTCAGAGATCCAACTCTGGTAGATAAGGCATTACACAAAATGTTGAATATTGACTTTAATGAAATAAGAGGTGAGAAGTTTAAACTTCCGGTTATCATTCAGTATAAAAATTATGTAAACCGGTATCCTGATCATTCAATGACTCCTAAAGAATACCCGTTAATATATCCTGGATGGGATAATACGCCAAGAAGCGGGAAGGATGGATGGCTTTTTGAGAAATCTTCTCCAGCACTATTTCGTAAATTGTGCGTAAAGGCATTTGAGCAGACAGAAAACAAACCTGACCAGGAGAAAATTGTAATATTAAAATCGTGGAATGAATGGGCCGAGGGCAACTTTCTGGAGCCTGACAGTTTGTATGGGCACCAATTTCTGCAGGCATTTAAAGGAGCCATTCACGATTATGAAAAAAGTAAAAACTTTCATCAATCGTGAGAATAGCTATTTTTTCCAGGCCAGGTGCCTGTTTCCCCAATATCATTTCGCTTGGCTTACAAGCTATGTTAAAAGATCTGGGTATAGAAAATAGGATATTTTATGACAGCATCCCGATGCTTATGCGGTTATTACCACTGAATGACAAACCAAAGAGATGGCATAATAATCTTCAATTCAGGATCAGAAATAAACTGACCCATTATTTTGCTGATCGTAAATTAATTCAGGAAATCAGCAATTATGATGCGATTATTTTATCCGAGTGTTATCCCAATGCCTTTTGGAAAAATTTTTTTGCGATAAAGGAACTAAGAAATCGTTATAAAGGCTGCATCATCAGTTATACCGAAAGCCCGCTGGATTCAGCTCCGCTGAATAAAAAGAAACAAATGAATGACGATGATTATGATGAGCTTTTATATGATTATAATCTATTCGTAACAGGTCTGATGGAAGTAAAAACTGATCTGAAACAAAATCAGGCGGTTATAGGCGTTAACCTGGATAATAAAGAGTTATTGAAACCAACAGAAAAAGATGAATTTTTTGCTTTGATTGATTTTGCACAGCCGGGATATGAGACCCAGAGAAAACAGCAACTGTCTGTGCTCAAAAAACTGGGAGTTAAGTATATCGCATTGGAAGGGAAGTACCCGATTGATGAAATCCGGAGGTTATATTCCAAGGCTGCCGTTTTTTTTCTTGCCTTTCCTGAAACCTTTGGTTTGCCTATCTCAGAGTGTCTCGCCTGCGGGACATATGTTTTTACCCCAAATAGTTCCTGGCCCATGGCGTGGCGCCTGGATGAAAATCCGGTATCTATGGGACCCGGATTGTTGCCGGCCTGCTTTCAGGTCTATGATGGTGACATGGATCTGGAAAACAAATTGAAGAATTTAATGCATACTTATAATCTCAAACACACGCCGGAATATGTGTTCAATAATTTTATCGAACACTATGGCAGGTTTTACTTCGGCGAACCGAATGCACTTCTTGACATAACAAAGAAAATGGTAATAGGCGGCATCAAAAATTAGGTGAATTATCTAAAAAGAAAAATAAGTGGTTTAAAAAAGCGATTGAAGTCAGCAAAGTATGGAATTTTTTATTTCAGGGATAAAGAGTTGTTTGTCCCGGAGTGCCTGCGCATCAATGGAAAATCGAAAAGATTTAAATTCATGGATTTTTCAAGTGCGGAAATGGCTTTTGAGTTCAATGAAATCTGCATCAATGATTGTTATCATTTGACCGATTTGAAAAAATTACTTTCAGAAGTTAGGGTTATCGTAGACATAGGCGCAAATCAGGGACTTTTTGCTATCGCAGCCCGTCAGCATTTTGCCCATGCATCAATCACCTGTTATGAACCTAATAAGATTTTAGAATCAGTGCTTAGTCACAATGCGCATTTACTTAATGCGAAAGTGTACTATGAAGCAGTCAGTTTGACGGATTGCAAATTGAGGCTGAATTTCGGCAAATCTGAATTACATACGCAAACTGAATATTCAGAAAAAGGTAATATCACGGGAACCGCATTCTCCAAACTGGTTCAGCGTGCCGGAGGAAATATCGATATTGTAAAAATAGATTGTGAGGGAGCCGAATGGGAATTGCTCGAAGATACTTCATTATGGAGAGGAGTGAAATCAGTTACCATGGAATACCATTTGTGGGCCAATAAAAGCAAAACCCCTGAAGATGTGATGAACAGATTGAATGAATTTGGGATGAAAATCATTTCCGATGAAAGAATTTCCGGAGGGTATGGATTAATTACAGCCGCGAGGTTGAACTGAATTTACAGACTGCAAAGAAATAGTATTTGAAGACCACAATCATAACCGGCATCTCTGGACAGGATGGAGCCTATCTGGCAGCCCTGTTACTTGGAAAAAGCCATAACGTGATTGGGCTCGTCAGAAGTAGTGGAACATCTGATTTAAGGGGGTTAGAATATTTGAAAATCAGAAATAAAGTCCTGATCGAAGAATGTGATCTGCTCGATATTTCTCAGATTATTAAAATTCTCACGCAATATAAACCCGCTGAAATATATAATCTCGCGGCTCAAAGCTCAGTATCATTGTCATTCAGACAGCCGATCGGCACTTTTCATTTCAATACCATGTCAGTTTTCAATTTATTGGAAGCGATAAAACTGGTTGACAGAAGTATTAAATTTTACCAGGCAAGTAGCAGTGAGATGTACGGAAAGGTAAGTAGTTTACCCATTACGGAAAACAGTGTGTTGCATCCAGTTAGTCCTTATGCGATATCCAAAGCAGCAGCTCATTGGAGCTGCATTCATTATCGTGAGAGTTACAACATGTTTATTTGCTGTGGTATCTTGTTTAACCATGAATCCTTTTTAAGAAGTGGTAACTTCTTTATGAAAAAGGTTTTGACTGAAAGTGTAAAAATCAGTCGCGGCGGAAATTCAAAACTTTTGGTTGGAAACATTGATATCCGAAGGGATTTCGGATACGCGCCATTATATGTCGAAGGAATGTATTTAATGATGCAATCGAAAAAACCAGATGATTATATTCTTTGTTCGGGACAATCGATCAGTCTTAGAAATATTATTGAATATATATTTAAAAAATTAAGTATCAATTCTGCATTTTACGAAGTGAGTAACGAGCTATACAGACCTGTCGATATTGAAGATATATTCGGCGACCCGGGTAAAGCAAAGAGCGAATTAGATTGGAAGTATTCAATGGATAGCGAAGATTTGTTAGACAAATTACTGGAAGAAGAGTTAGCATCTTGAGCCTATGAAAAACGTTTTGATGGTTATTCCCTTCAATAATATATATCCGCCGGCAAGCGGGGGCATGCAAAGATGCTTTAACCTGTTAAATCAATTGTGCAAACATTATCATGTTACTGCCCTGATGAGCCAGGACAGGGAATCATTTTTTAAATCACAATCCGAATTCCCCGCCATAAAAAAATGCAATATTTATAGTACAAAAGAAAATAAAAGAATTTTTGACTTGTTTTCATTTCTCCCGGATAAATTTGCCAATGCCATTAGATTCAGGTTGTGGAACCGTTCCCTGAGCGAGTCTGCAGACCATCAATACATATTATTGTATCCACAGATGAAGGGAATTTTGAAAAATTCCTCATTTGACTATGTCATTTTGGAAGATATGGCGATTCTGAACCTGAGCAAACTTGTAAGGCGGATTCGTCCCGGTATACCTGTCGTTTACGATGCCTATAATATAAATTCCAAACTTGCCCTTGTTGCCAGGGAAAAGGGGGTTATAAGTAATTCGGCATATAAACATGTTGAAAGGGTTGAAACTTCTTTGTTTAAATACGGTATGAAGATATTTGCCTGCAGTCAGACTGATCTCGAACAATTAATAGAGATGAATCAGGGAAAACTTTCGGGTACGGTAGTTCCTAACGGAGTAGGCATATCCGAAATACAACGTAATCCGGGAATGGAAATTAAGAAAGAACCTCTTGAAATACTTTTTTGCGGATCCATTGATTATTTGCCAAACACGGAAGGTCTTACCTGGTTTTGTAAGGAAGTTTTCCCTTTGGTTTTGACGCAGATACCGGATGCGAAATTGTCAGTGGTTGGGAGGGGAATTCCTGGTAAGGAATTGTCGGGTTTACTTCAAAATAATTCAATTATTAACCATGGGGGTGTCGAAAGGATTGATACATATTATAGAAAAGCGTCCATTGCCATTGTGCCTTTATTGTCCGGAAGCGGAACCCGCTTAAAGCTTATGGAGGCCATGGCGTATAAGGTTCCGGTTGTTTCAACAACCATCGGCGCCGAAGGGATAAACTATACTGATCAGAATAACATATTGATAGCGGATAATCCCGGGTTGTTTGCAAATAAGGTTGTAGAATTATTGCAAGACCCTCAGTTAGCAAATAATATTGCCAATGAGGCATTTCTCTTTGTAAAAAGTGAATATGACTGGGATATCGTAGGAGACAAAATGGCTGATTATTTAGAATCCTTGCATAACTAGTAATTTATTAATTCGGCTTCATATACCCGGTTAAAGTATTTACCGCAGCTTGACAGTTTTCGTTTTTTTGCAGTTTTTTTAGTCATCATTTACCATTGGTTACCCAACAATAGGATCAACTTAATACCCAATGGCTATTTAGGAGTTACTTTTTTCTTTGTTTTAAGTGGATTTTTAATTTCGTCGAATTTACTTTATCAGAAGAGGGAATTAGATAAAGGGTTGACATCATTTGGTAAGGCTATTAAAACCTTTTATATCAGAAGGACATTAAGGATTTTCCCATTGTATTTTCTGGTTATTTTTCTGGTTTTTGCATTTGTTCCTTTGGCTTTTGACGGGCATTTTCTATGGTATGTAACGTATACCCCCAATTTTTTATTTTTTAAAATTCATGAGTGGCCAGGGATGCTTTCACACTTTTGGTCACTCGGAGTGGAAGAACAATTTTACTTACTTTGGCCTTTCATGATATTTATTATCCCGCTGGATTTTCTAAAATATCTTTTCCCGGCAATAATCGGTTTGAGTATTATTTTTAAATTCATTTTCTTTAAATCATCCGGCTTGTTTTTTAGTTTTTATGATGTTTTGCCAATAAGTTGTTTTGATGCTTTTGGAATGGGAGCTTTGTTAGCATTATATTTATTGGAAGAAAATAAATTTTCTCATTTTTTTACGCGTATTCCGGTTGGGCTTGGATTTTTAAGCTCAGTAATCCTGGCTTGTGTAATATTTATTTTTAATCTATCCTATTTGTTTGGATTAGCGGTATCGGTTGCTTCGTTTTATCTCATTCTGGGTGCTGTCAGGGGTTATAAGGGGATACCAGCGGCAATACTAAATAATCAGGTCATCAGGTATCTTGGAAAGATTAGCTATGGTCTGTATGTCTATCACAATTTTATACCCTGGTTATTAAGATGCATAAAGGGGGAGGAGACTGCATATCCGTTGTCTATTCATATTATTAATCCCGGATGGATTCAAAGTCCCATAGCTTCATTTGTCGTTCAAAGCATTTTATTGTTTGTGATTGCGAGCCTTTCCTGGACATTCATTGAGAGACCAATAAATAATTTAAAAAAATATTTTGTGTGATCTATTATCGGACGCGACTCTGATAAATTATCATACTACCATATAAAAATAAATGGAATTGCCACTGGTAAGTATTTTGATGACTTGTTATAATAGGGACAAGTATATTGGTGCTGCAATTGAAAGCGTTCTTGCTTCTGAATATTCAAATTTTGAGTTGATTATCGTGGATGATCATTCTGCTGATGAAACAGTAAATATAGCGAGGGGATATGCGGTAAAGGACGAAAGGGTAAAAGTTCACATCAACGAAAAAAACCTCGGCGATTATCCAAACAGAAATAAAGCGGCCTCTCATGCGAAGGGGGAATTCCTGAAATATGTGGATTCGGATGATTATTTATATCCCTGGGGACTGGGGATCTTAGTCGATTCAATGAACAAATTCCCGGATTCAGGTTGGGGTTTATGTTCTTTACCACAAAATAAAAAGGGACCGTTTCCCTTTGTTCTGACTCCAAAAGAGGCCTACGAATATCACTACCTTGGACCCGGCCTTTTTCACAAAGCGCCCCTTTCATCTATTATCCGCAAAAAGGTATTTGACGAAGTGGGTGGTTTCGGCTCCGCCAGAATGGTAAGCGACTGTGAAATGTGGCATAGACTTGCCCTTAAACACGATGTGGTTTTGATGAATGAGGGCATTGTATGGAGTCGCGAACACAACGAACAGGAGCAGAACAGCCTGAGTAAATTTGATTTGGATTACGAAAGGATCATGATCCGGTATTTAAAGAGTCCCGATTGTCCATTGAGTCGTGATATTGCTTCAAAGATCTTACGAAGGAATAAAGGGAAAAACATTATTGGTATACTTAAATCGATGGCAAAGTTACAGCCGGATAAGGCAAAACTCGGATGGAAGAAACTAAGGTCTTATGAGTAATCGTCTAAAATATTTTTTGAAAAGACCACTGCAGATACCCATCGTTTTGATTTGCAAACTTCCCTATTTTGGTTTTATAAGAAAAACCGGCGATTACCAGGGCAGGGTAAATTTTGAATTCTGGTTCAAACAGAAAGTCTTGAATTTGGGCGGCAACAGAGAAGCCTATTGGCCCGTCAGTTCTGCAAGTAAGGTGTACGATGTGGAGAATATATTAGTCGGGATCGATGCGTACCCGGGTATTATGAAAGGATGTTATATACAGGGTAAGGGTGGCATCACCATTGGCGACTATACCCAGATCGCACCAAATGTGGCCATCATCAGCGCGAATCATGATTATTATGATACCCGAAAACATATTCCTTCTCCCGTATTCATAGGAAAATATTGCTGGATTGGAGTGGGCGCAAAGATAATGCCCGGTGTAATCCTGGGTGACTGGACAATTGTTGCCGCAGGAGCAGTTGTTACAAAATCGTTTCCCGAAGGGTTTTGCTTAGTTGGAGGAGTACCGGCAAAAATTATCAGACAACTTGAAAAAGATAAATGTGTTCACTATAAACTGAATACAGATTATAATGGATACATCCGGTCCGACAGGTTTCAGGACTACCGGAAGAAATATTTGAACATCTGATGATCACAATTATTGATTATGGTGTGGGTAACCTCGGTTCTGTTCAAAATATGCTAAAAAAAGCCAGTTTTGAATCCGTCCTTGCATCGGATATTTCTGCCGTGGAAAAGGCAGAGAAGATCATTCTTCCCGGTATCGGGGCGTTTGATCATTGTATGCAAAAGTTTAATGCATCCGGGTTGAGACCATTGGTAAAAGAAAAAGTGAAACAGGATAAGGTTCCTTTATTGGGCATTTGTGTAGGTCTTCAGATGCTGATGGAAAATAGCGAAGAAGGAACCGAGCCGGGCCTGGGATGGATAACCGGTAAAACAATAAAATTCAAAAAAGACAACCTGGGTGCTTTGAAAATTCCACATATGGGCTGGACGGATGTCAAACGATCAAAGACTTCCGCCCTGACGAATGATTTGGGAGAACAGCCACGTTTTTATTTCGTGCACTCTTTTCATGTGCTACCGGATAATCCTGAAGATGTGTTACTGGAGGCTATTTATGGATATAATTTTACCGCGGCAGTGAGCCATGACAATATATTCGGTGTTCAGTTTCATCCTGAAAAGAGCCACAAATATGGGATGAAAATTCTTGAAAACTTTGCCCTGCTTTGAAGCGCATAAGGGTTATACCTGCTTTATTGATTCACAGGAATGGCCTGGTGAAATCGGTAAAATTTAAAGATTATAAATATGTTGGGGATCCTATTAACGCAGTACGCATTTTCAATGAAAAGGAAGTGGATGAACTGGCCATCATTGATATCGATGCCAGCAGGGAAAGCAGACCACCTGATATTTCCAGAATCAGGGAGATTGTCAGTGAGGCGTTTATACCTATTGCCTACGGCGGTGGTATAACCAGTGTTGATGAGGTTAAAAAAATTCTGTCAGTTGGCGTGGAAAAAGTGATCCTGAACCGCTCAGCCGTTAAAAATCCGTCACTGGTCACAGGGATCGCGAGGCAGTTTGGGAGCCAGAGTGTAGTGGTTTCGATTGACTACAAAAAGAATTTGTTCGGAAAGCCCGGCGTGTATATTGAAAACGGGAAAACGGCCACCGGCCTGAACCCCGTGGCATTTGCGAAACAGATGGAAGAAGCGGGTGCCGGGGAAATACTCCTGAATTCGATTGAACGCGACGGCAGTTTTTCCGGATACGATCTTGAAATGATAGAAAAAATTGCGCATGCCATCAATATACCGATGATAGCTGCAGGCGGGGCCGCCTCCCTTTCAGATTTTAAAAGGGCTGTTCAGTACGGTGCATCAGCCGTGAGTGCGGGAAGCTTTTTTGTTTTTCAACGGCCGCATCGCGCTGTATTGATCAGTTATCCTTCGCAGCAGGATTTGGAAAAACATGTTTATGCCTGGATTTGAAATGCTGATAGTATATGATTGTAGATAATAAAGATCCAAAATACCAACAGTGTACGGTAACGGTGATGGACAATATAGCCGATCCGGATATCCGCTTTGATGAAAAAGGTATTTGCAATTACTATTACGAATACCAGCAAGCCGCCATTAAAGGATTGGTTACCGGTGAGGCCGGGGAAAAAAAACTGGAAGACCTGGTCCACCGGATTAAAGCTGATGGTAAGGGAAATCGATATGATTGCCTGATAGGATTAAGTGGTGGCGTGGACAGTACGTATGTTGCCTGGCTCGTAAAACAACATGGTCTGAGGCCGCTTGCCGTGCATCTCGATAATGGATGGGATTCTGAACTGGCTGTCAGGAATGTTGAAAATATAATTACGCGTTGTGGCTTCGATTTATTCAGCCTGGTCATTGACTGGGAAGAATTCCGGGATATCCAACTGGCGTATCTGTATGCATCCGTGGTGGATATCGAAGTGGTTTCTGATCATGCTATTTTCGCGTCCATGTACAAACTGGCCAGGGAGCACAATACGGGATATATCATCAGCGGGACGAATATCGTGACGGAATATATCATGCCGCCATCCTGGCTTTATGATAAAATGGACTATGCAAATTTGAAGGATATTCACTCGAGGTTCGGCAAGAAAAGATTGAATACCTATCCCTATTTTGATTTTAGAAAACATGTTTACTACAGCTCAGTACTCAGATTGAATCCTATTTCCATTCTGAACTATGTGCCCTATAACAAAAATGAAGTAAAAGAAATTATCAGGAAAGAGCTTGACTGGCGGGATTATGGTGGCAAGCACTATGAATCGCAGTTCACGAAATTCTACCAGGCTTATATTTTGCCGGAAAAATTTCATATCGACAAGAGAAAAGCGCATCTGTCTACATTGATTTGCTCCGGACAAATGACGAGGTCTGCGGCCCTGCTGGAATTGGAAAAGCCATTGTATGACCCCGCCCAATTACAATCCGATAAGGAATACGTCATGAAAAAATTCGGTCTGACTCCTCAGGAATTTGAAAAGATTATGCATTTGCCCATTAAAAAGCATGCTGCATTCAAATCTGACAGGAAGCTGAAAGAAAGATATATGAATATGCTGATCAAAACCGCTCCGCTGCGCAGATCATTCAAAAAATTAATTGGCCGATGAGTACTGTCCTGGAATTTGGAATTGTCGGATGCGGAAGAATCGCCCAGCGACATGCAGAGCATATTTTAAAGACTGGCAAATTATCGGCCGTAAGTGATACGGATATTGAAAAAGCAAAAACACTGGCAGACAAATATGGTGTTCCATGGTTTGGAAGTTTAAAGGAAATGTTGGCCGGGGCACCCTCACTTGATGTCGTCTCCGTTTGTACTCCCAATGGTCTTCATGCGGAACACAGTATCGAAGCCTTGAAATCCGGTAAACATGTACTTTGTGAAAAGCCCATGGCTCTTTCTGTATCTGATTGTACGGCCATGATCAATGCGGCTGAAAGGGCCAATAAAAGATTATTCATCGTAAAGCAAAACAGGTTCAACCCTCCGGTAATGGCAGTAAAGGACCTGATAGACCAGGGAAAGCTGGGAAAAATCTACAGTGTACAATTGAATTGCTTCTGGAACCGGAATGCGGATTACTACAAAAACTCCTGGAAAGGAACCAAAGATTTGGACGGCGGTACTTTATATACACAGTTTAGCCATTTTATTGATTTGCTTTATTGGTTTCTGGGAGATTTGAAATCGTTAAATGCATTTACAGGCAATTTTGATCATCAGGGTCTGATCGAATTTGAGGATACTGGTGTGGTGACCATGGAATTTCTGAGTGGCGCCATTGGGACGATCAACTATACGGTTAATGCGTATAAAAAAAATATGGAGGGATCGCTTACTTTGTTTGCAGAGAAGGGAACTGTTAAGATCGGTGGCCAATATTTAAATGAACTCGAATATCAAAGCCTGGAATCTGACCCTATCAGCAATCTGCCCCCCGGCAACCCGCCCAATAATTACGGGCAATATCTTGGTTCAATGTCAAACCACGATAAAGTATATCAAAATCTTGCAGACGTGTTGGTCGGTAAGGGAGCCATTGCAACCAGTGGCATGGAAGGATTAAAAACGGTTGAGATTATTGAGAAAATTTACCGGCAGGCCAGGAAAAACAACGAGTCTTGAATAAACCCATTCTTTTTAAAACGGCCATCGTGGATGTCCAGTTCGGACAGAACGTTAAAGTGGTGGAACCCGTGAATTTATATGGGTGCAGTATCGGCGACAACTGTTTCGTCGGTCCGTTTACTGAAATTCAAAAGGGGGTAGTCATTGGAGAGTATACAAAAATTCAATCGCATAGTCTTATATGTGAGCTGGTTTCCATAGGAAATCATTGTTTTATCGGACATGGGGTTATGTTTATTAATGACCTGTTCCAGGATGGCGGCCCGGCAGGCGGTGACAAAAGTAAATGGCGGGCAACAAAGATCGGAAACCATGTATCTATTGGATCCAATGCAACCCTCCTGCCCGTTACCATCTGCGATCATGTTGTAATCGGAGCCGGGTCTGTCGTTACAAAAGATATTCTGCAGCCCGGTAAGTATGCCGGTAATCCGGCAAGGCGAATAAATAAATCATGAAAATCCCCTTTGCAGACCTGAAGGCTCAGTATCAGTCAATCAAAACTGAAATAGATGACGCGATGGCGAAGGTCATTGAAAGGACAGCCTTTATCGGCGGGTCCTTTGTCAGTGATTTCGAAAGTGAATTTGCTGCTGCCTATGGAATCAAACATGTGATCGGTTGCGGTAACGGCACGGATTCTTTATTTATACTGATGAAAATGATGGGCATTGGACCGGGGGATGAAGTGATCACCGTGGCCAATAGCTGGATCTCCAGTTCAGAGACAATCAGCCAGACTGGCGCCCGACCGGTTTTTGTTGATGCGGAAATAGATTATTTCAGTATGAACGAAAATCTGCTGGAAGAAAAGATCACTGCGAGAACAAAAGCTGTGATCGCCGTACATCTGCAGGGCCAGATGTGTAATATAGAAGCCATCAAAAAGATTTGCGATCAGCATAAATTATTTTTAATTGAAGATTGCGCCCAGTCACATTTTTCCGAGTTCAACGGCAAGCGCGCTGGTTTCTTTGGTGTAGCAGGCTCCATCAGTTTTTATCCGGGAAAAAATCTCGGCGCTTATGGTGATGCGGGTTGTATCATTACCAACGATGATGATCTGGCGGAGAAATGCCGGATGTATGCTCATCATGGTGCATTGAAGAAACACCAGCATCAGATTGAGGGAATCAATAGCCGTCTCGACGGATTACAGGCAGCCATTCTGAGTGCCAAACTTCCGCACCTGGCATCCTGGACAGAAAAAAGAATACAGAACGCCGCATTTTATGATAAATGGTTGCAGGGAATTCCCGGGATCATTCTTCCCAAACAAAGGCCCAATACAAAACATACCTGGCATCTGTATGTTATCCGTTCTATGAACCGGCAGAAACTGGCAGATTATTTAGCCGGAAAGGGAATTGAAACGTCCGTTCATTATCCGACAGCTCTGCCGAATCTGCCGGCCTATCAATACCTGGGTTACGGACCAACAGATTTTCCGGTGGCAACAGAACTTCAGGATCAAATCCTTTCGCTGCCCATGTATCCTGAGCTGACAGAAGAAATGATAAAATATATTGCAGATTCCATCCGGGCTCACCAATAAAGTCATTTTGATACTCACACCGCAGGCCTGGGGCAAAATGAAACTGGCCAAACATCATTATGCGATCGAACTCGCAAAAGCGGGAAATGAGGTTTACTTTTTGAATCCGCCGGACAATCATCGATGGAGTTGGAGCAGGAAAAGGATCCAGGTAAAATCCGATGAACATCAACGGGGACTATTTATCATCGACCAGCAGCTATATTTTCCTTACCGGATAAAATTTCATGCAAGAAAAATATACAACAGGCTCGTAAAAAAACAAATCAGGGATATTCTTCGGGCTATTCACAAACCCATCGATATTATCTGGTCATTTGATATCGGAAATTTGTTTCCGCTGTCATATTTTGACAAGAACATATTTAAAATATTTCACCCTGTGGACGAGCCTTCTGATAATAATGCGATCATCGCCGCATCTGGAGCAAATGTTCTGTTTTCCGTTACGAGGGAAATCATCGAAAAGTATAAGGACTTTAAAATTCCTTCTGAGTTTATAAATCATGGAATATCGGAAGAGTTTCTCGGCAATCTTTTTATCAGGCCGGCGAAAGGTCAGCCGATTAATGTCGGGTTGTCCGGTAATTTTTTGCGCCCGGACCTTGACCGGCAGATATTAATACAAATTGTTCGTGGCAATCCGGAATGTAGGTTTCATTTCTTTGGTATCTATATGACCGCTGATTCAAATATCGGTTCTTCTGAAGACGCGGAAGTGAAGGCTTTCATTGACCGGCTGCAGGACTTTACGAATGCAGAATTCCATGGTGTACTAAAAACAAAAGAGCTGGCGATGGCGCTGAACCGAATGGATGCGTTGTTGATTTGTTACGACATGCAACTGGACCAGAGTAAGGGAACCAATTATCATAAAGTGATGGAGTATCTGAGCACGGGCAAAGTGATTATATCAAATAATATAACAACTTACCAGGAATATCCGGAACTGATCCGGATGAATGAGAGCCGGGAGGATAATAAATTGCTGCCTGCATTATTCCGTGATACCATTACAAACCTGTTTCACTGGAATTCGGATTTGCTTATGAATCAAAGAAAATCGTTCGCAAATAAAAATACATACAGCCATCAGTTGGAAAGAATAGGTAATTTTATCCAGGGTTCATTATCAACCAGGCATCAATGAAAGTATTAATTCTCGCTGGCGGTTTGGGAACAAGGCTCAGTGAAGAAACGGATATACGGCCAAAGCCCATGGCTGAGATCGGGGGAAAACCCATTCTCTGGCATATTATGAAAGGATATTCCCACTATGGATTCACCGAATTCGTAATCCTCCTGGGTTATAAGGGTTATTATATCAAGGAATATTTTGCGAATTATTTTTTGCACCAGAGTGATGTGACCATTGATCTAAGTACCAATGCGATCAAGGTTCATAATAATACTTCGGAGCCCTGGAAAGTCACGCTGCTGGAAACAGGTCAGGACACCATGACGGGCGGTCGGATTAAACGGGCCAGGGAATTTATTGGCGACGAGCCATTCCTACTTACCTATGGGGACGGTGTATCGGATGTGGATATAAAAAAACTGGTAGACTTTCATATGGATCATGGGAAAAGTATTACGATGACGGCTGTACAACCTGAAGGTCGTTTTGGTGCATTGGAAACGGAGGGTAACCGCGTTGAATCCTTTCTGGAAAAACCCAGGGGCGACGGCAACTGGATCAATGGCGGTTTTTTTGTTTGTGAGCCGGAAGTGCTGGAATATATTAAAGGAGACGAAACGGTATTTGAACAGGAGCCTTTACAAAAACTCGCTAAAGAGGGAGAACTATTTAATTTCCGGCATCATGGATTTTGGAAATGTATGGACACCCTGCGGGATAAAATCGCGCTTAATGAAATGTGGGCTTCGGGGCATGCGAAATGGAAAACCTGGTGAATAAGGCAGGAAGCCGGAAGCTGGAGGCAGGAGGCGGGAGGCGGGAGGTCCAGGGCATTATGAAAAAATAAAAAAAATCAATTGAATTTTAGTTCCCCTATTTACAGAAGAGTTCTCAAATCAATTTTCAGAGAAGGAAAATTTTATACGATCTGGTTTGGCAAATTAAAGGGGCTCAAATCATATTATAGGAGGGATATCAATTTCCATACCCTCATGGGATTTTGGGAAACCGATTCCTTGGATGCGCTCGATAAAATAATAAAGCAATTTGGATTTGATCAGCGCGATATTATTGTAGCAGATGTGGGGGCCAATATGGGTTATTATTCGCTTTATTTTTATAAAAAATTGTCGGCAGGATCTAAGATATACGCATTTGAGCCATCGGTTTCCATTCTGGATGTGTTTAAGAGGAATATTGCTCAAAATGATATTAAAAATGTTGAAATCGTGGAGGCGGCCTGTTCGGATAAATCCGGAGAAGTCGAATTTTATATCGGGCAAAACCATCACGAATCTTCCATGCTGGACAGCTGGGCAGAAAATGCAGAAAAAGGAACATTAACAAAAGTCAAGGCAACAAGTATTGACGAGTATTTTGGAAAAGAAGGAATTGCTGTATATCCGGATTTAATAAAAATGGATATTGAAGGCGCTGGTGTATTTGCGTTAAAGGGCTGTGATCAGTGTTTACAAATAAAGAGACCTGTCTTTCTCATGGAATCACATACTCCTGAAGAAGATGGAGCGATAGGAAGTCTTCTGAGGAACTATAATTATGATGCATTTCGCGTCAACGATCAGAAATGGATTTTACATAAGGACAGGAATTATTCCGATGCCAATGGTGTATGGGGAACCATGTTATTGATCCCGTCGGAAAAAAAAGACAAATTCAAAAATTAGCATTTTGTTCAACAAAATTTATAAGGACAAAAAGATAATTGTAACCGGCAATACCGGTTTCAAGGGATCCTGGTTAAGTCTCTGGTTGCATTCATTGGGGGCTCATGTTACCGGCATATCAAAAGACATCCCAACACAACCTTCATTATTTGAGGAGTTGAGGCTTGCTAAAAAAACGGAGCATCATTTTGCCAACATTTGTGACGGTCCCCGAATGAAAAAAATATTCGTGGATACACAACCTGACTTTGTGTTTCACCTGGCGGCCCAGCCCATCGTTTCTGTTTCCTACGAGGATCCGATAGAAACATTTCAAACGAATACGATGGGAACGGCCAATATTCTCGAAGCATTGAGAATGCTTTCCAATCCATGCAAGGCAGTTATCATCACCAGCGATAAAAGTTATGATAATGTGGAATGGATCTGGGGATATCGTGAACAGGATGCCCTGGGAGGGAAAGATCCGTATAGCGCATCGAAGGGAGCCGCTGAAATCGTGATCAAAACTTATTATCATTCTTATTTTAAAAAACCCGGTTCAAAAGTAAAACTCGTGTCAGTGCGTGCCGGCAATGTAATTGGAGGCGGCGACTGGGCACTGAACCGGATTGTACCGGATTGCTTTCGTTCCTGGAACGAAGAACAGGCGGTTAAAATAAGAAACCCAAATTCCACGCGGCCCTGGCAACATGTGCTGGAACCATTGAGTGGTTATCTGAGAGCGGGTCAGGTTTTGGCGGAATCAGATGAACAGATCAATGGCGAACCGTTTAATATCGGACCGAATGCAGATCAGAATCATACGGTGCTGGAATTGCTTCAGTCGGTCAATAAGTTCTGGAAGGGGGCAACTATGAAGAAACCCTTCGAAATAGAAGAAAGTAAAAATTTTCACGAAGCTGGTCTGTTGAAACTGAATTGCGATAAAGCACTATATTTTCTGCATTGGAAACCCGTGCTGGACTTTGAAGCGACTTCAAGACTCACCGGGGAATGGTATGACTATTATTACAATCACAAGAAGGAAGATATCAGCGTTTATACATTGAGTCAGATTCTGGAATACACGGAAGAAGCACGAAAAAAGTCCATTGCATGGGTCATATAGTAGATGTACTGGTCACACCGCTTAGAGTCATTCCAGGAGAATCCGGTGAAGTAATGCATGCATTAAAGCAACCTGAAGAATCTTTTCAGGGATTCGGTGAGGCTTATTTTTCCACGGTAAACAATGGAGCCGTGAAAGGATGGAAAAAACATCAAAGAATGATATTGAACCTGATTGTTCCGCTCGGTACTATCCGGTTTGTACTCTACGACGGACGATCCGGCAGTAAATCATTTCAGACTTTCCAGGAATTAACATTGTCGAGGGAAAATTATCAACGGTTAACTGTGCCGGCGGGTATCTGGATGGCATTTCAGGGTATTGGTGCGGGAGAAAATATGTTGCTGAATATTGCGAGCATCCCGCATGATCCCGCCGAGACGGACAATCTGCCCGTACACAATGACCAGATTCCTTATAATGGTTTTGCATGAGCAGGATTCTGATCACAGGTGGTCTCGGGTATGTTGGCGGAAGGCTCTCCCGCAGGCTTTCGGAAGAACATGAAGTATGGGTTTCATCCAGAAGACCTGTTCCCGAAGATATCCTGCGTTTACATGGCCAGGTCAAAAGAATCGATCATGTATTACTGTTTGATCCGGCAACTTTTCCCGCATCCGTTGATGTGGTGATTCACCTGGCTGCTCTGAACGAGATTGATTCCGTAAAATTTCCTTCCGAAGCCATTCGCGTCAATATTGATGAAACCAGAATGATACTGGAGAATAGTATCTCAAAAAAAGTTGATCAGTTTATTTATTTTTCCACGGCACATATTTATGGCGCACCGCTCGAAGGAACGATTACAGAAGATTCGCTGCCCAGGCCTGTTCATCCTTATGCGATCACACATCGGGCAGCCGAGGATTACATTGTAGCCGCTGCAAAACATAAAAGAATTCAAGGGACGGTCCTGCGACTATCCAATTCTTTTGGCGCACCGGTTTCGGCCCATGTAAACCGTTGGACCCTGTTGGCAAACGATCTTTGTAAACAGGCAGTTGAAAAAGGAGCCATCACTCTTCGTTCGAATGGTTGTCAGTACAGGGATTTTATTTGTCTGGCGGATGTTGAAGAAGTCATGTCAAAAATGTTAACGGACCCTCAATTTCCTGAACATATTATTTATAACCTGGGATCCGGGATCAGCATGCGGGTAATTGATATGGCGGATTCGATTATCCAGTCAGCCGTAACGGTACTTAAAAAAAATATTTCACTGGATTTACCGGCAGAAAGTCTCCCTACGGATGAACCTTCTTTGAACTATTCAATCGGTCGTTTACTGACCGACGGATACCATATCGCAAATGATGTAAACATCGAGTTGGAGAGACTGCTTCAATTCTGCGCTGAAAATTTTGTTCATCATGAATAGAAGAGTTCAATAAACCGGATGAAGAAAAAAAGACTGGCTATCATTACCACCCATCCAATCCAGTATAATGCGCCATTGTTCAAGCTTTTAACCGAACGCAATCAGATTACTATTAAGGTTTTTTATACCTGGGGAAAAACGGCCCTGGAAAATAAATATGATCCGGGTTTTGCAAAAATGATAGACTGGGATATTCCGTTATTAGAGGGATATGATTATGAATTCCTGGAGAATACAGCAGAAGATAAAGGATCCCATCATTTTAGAGGTATAAGAAATCCGGACATCATAAAACGTATTGATAACTTCGGTCCCGATGCGGTCCTGGTGTATGGATGGTCTTTTAACAGTCATTTGAAAGCACTCAGGCACTATCATAAAAATAAACCCGTGATTTTTCGCGGGGATTCTACCCTGCTGGACAAATCAAGTTTTATAAAGAACAGGATTCGTTTGTTTTTTCTGAAATGGGTCTATCGTTTTGTAGACTATGCTTTGTATGTAGGCAGTAATAATTTTGATTACTTTGAAAAGCTGGGGCTAAAAAACAACCAATTGCTATGGGCGCCGCATGCAATAGACAACAGGAGGTTTTCGGAGAACGCAGAACTATATCAGGAAAAAGCGGTTGCGTTTCGAAAGTCCCTGGGAATTACCGGGGAGAGAATGATTTTCCTTTTTGCCGGAAAACTGGAAGAGAAAAAGGATCCCGGGATTTTATTGAAGGCTTTTGAAAAATCGGGATTAAGTGACCGGGCGGATCTGGTGATCGTCGGGAATGGTAAACTGGAACATGAACTGAAATCTTCATTTGATCATCATCAATCGATTCATTTTATTGATTTCATAAATCAGTCTGAGATGCCGGTGATCTACCGGATGTCAGATGTATTTGTTCTGCCATCCAGCGGACCCAGTGAAACCTGGGGACTTTCTGTAAATGAGGCGATGGCTTCCGGCAGACCTGTTATTGTAAGTGACAAATGTGGTTCTGCCATTGACCTTGTAAGCGCAGGTACAAATGGATATATATTCAAAGCAGGTGATCTGGAGGATTTAAAAGTAAAACTGCAGATCATGGCGAAGAAAAATAAGGATGAGTTAATCGAAATGGGCAGGAATTCCGGTGCTAAGATTTTGGAGTATTCGTATGATAAATTTTGTCTGGCTGTAGAGAAACTGTTATCGGAAATTACCTATAAAGCGGCATGAATTCACCCTTATTACCAGAACCCCAGCCAGTTTTTGAAAGAGTTGAGAATAGTAACGAAATTATTGGCATTGACAACCGGTTAATTCAGGATAAGCAGAAAAGGATTCCTGAATTAGACGGGCTGCGAGGAATAGCAGTACTAATGGTTGTTGCCTTTCACTATGTCAACAACCAGCTGATCAATTCAAATACGTATCTGGGAAGAATCTTTTACAAATTAACATCTGTTGGCTGGGTTGGTGTCGATTTGTTCTTTGTGTTATCAGGTTTTTTGATCGGGACTATATTGATGAATAACCGGGACTCCAAAAATTATTTTTCTACGTTTTATATTCGAAGAATTGTACGGATCATTCCCAATTATTATTTATTGATTGCATTATTTGGTATCATCTGTTCAATTCCTTTTTTTTCCTCAGATTATTTTCTGACAGGAAATAATGTCATTCCGATATGGGCTTACCTGGTCATGCTGCATAATATCTTTATAGCTCATCGGCAAAATTTTGGGAATACCTCAGTTAGTGTAACCTGGTCGATTGGCGTGGAAGAGCAATTTTATATCGTTTTTCCGTTTCTGGTTTATCTCCTAAAAGAGAAGTGGCTTCCCTGGCTATTGGTTTTGGCCATCATTATTGCGCCGATTGTGAGAATGCAATACAACAATTGGGTTCCTGCTTATGTTTTATTACCCTGCCGGATGGATTCTATTGCTTTCGGGGCCTTAATCGCCTATACTAATCATTTCCACTCGTTGTCGGCATTTGTAAGACGCTACCGCACAGCCATTGTCTTTATGCTCGTTTTGGATGTGGCCATTTGCATATTCCTTTCTGCGAGATATGGCGATCTCGGCATATTTCGCAATACACTTTTTGCCATCGTTTTTTCAGCTATGGTTGTTTTTGCGCTGGTATACAAGAATTCAATTTACGGATCAATTCTCCGGCTGAAAAAACTTGTCTGGATAGGAACCATTTCATATTCTCTCTATCTTTTTCACGATATGATTATTGGATTATGCCGGCATTTTTTGGGCAATTTGGGTGAGAATGCCCTGGAGACGGGCCGTGGCGGACTTGTTACAATTGTTGCACTTATTCTTTCTATTGGATTTTCCTGGCTGGTGTACAAAAGACTTGAAACGCCATTTGTAAATTTCGGTAAAAAGTTCAAATACCAGGAATGAGGATTTTTATTGTCGGCTCTGATAAAATTTATGCGATAGAGAATTATTATAAAAAATACCTGGAGGAATTAGGTGCAGAGGTATTTCTTTTCACTGCCCAGAATTATTTTTACGAATATTATAACAGGTCCATTTTCAATAAAATATTGTATCGCGCTTCACTTTCTGGTATCATGCGGAAAATAGAAAGACTATTCATGCAAAATGTTAACCAGTTCAAGCCGGATGTTATTTGGATATTTAAAGGGATGGAAATAAGACCGGCTGCTCTGGCATGGGCAAAAAACAGGAACGTAAAATTGGCCAATTATAATCCGGACAATCCATTTATTTTCTCGGGACGTGGTAGCGGTAACAGCAACGTAACCAGATCTATTTCATTATATGACCTGCAGTTTACCTACAATCTGTCGGTTAAAGAAAAACTGGAAAGGGAATACCTGTCGAAAGTTGTCTTTCTTCCATTTGGATTTGATCTGGACGATCGTCTTTTTGAGATTTGTGTAAACCAGGATGAAATTCTGAAACTTTGCTTTGCGGGCAATCCGGACAAGGAAAGAGCCGCGTTTATTGAAGCCATGGCTTTAGCCGGAATTCAAATTGATGTTTTTGGCAATGACTGGAAGAAATTTGTAAATAATGAGGCGATTACGGTTCATCCACCGGTATATGGTGATGATTTTTGGAAGATCTTGCGTCGTTACAGGCTTCAATTAAACCTGATGCGTCCGCATAATGAGGATTCGCATAATATGAGAACTTTTGAAGTGCCTGCTGTGGGTGGTATCATGCTGGCGCCAGATACTAAAGAACACCGGTTATTTTTTAATGACAAACAGGAGGTTTATTTTTTTTCTGATCCACAGGATGCCATTAACAAGACGAAAATTGTAATGGGAATGTCAAAAAATGATATTGAAAAAATAAGACTCAGTGCCCGGTTGCGCTCATTGGCATCTGGATATAGTTATAAAAACAGGACTGACACAGTTTTTCAGTCTTTTAAAAATCTGCTTTCCTGAAACTTGCAATTATTCATTTCAGCCCCATTGAATTGTATCCTCCGGTGATGAACTGGTTAAATTATTTGGCTTCCCAGGCACGTAAGGAAAGTGAAGTAAGAGTCTATACGATGGAAGCGTCTGGCGAATTTGAAAAATACAAGCCGCCTTCATCAACGATAAATATTATCCGTTCGGGCAATTCAAAAGGGAAAAATCCGATTTTGAGATATTGGAAGTATTTTGGATTTTATGCCTCCGTGTCTCGAAACCTGAATTCCTGGAAGCCGGATACGGTGATGTATTATGAAACGCTTTCGGCCTATCCTGCCTATATACACAGAAAACTGCTAGCCAATCAATGCAGGCTGGGAATACATTATCATGAATATACGTCCATCAGAGAATATCAGAAGGGGATGTTTATAAACCGGTTGGGTCATTTACTGGAAAAGAAATTATATCCGCTGGCAAACTGGATATCTCATTCAAATGAAGACAGGATGCGTTTATTTCTGGCGGATAATAAATCAACCCGGATTTCCAACACATATATTCTTCCAAATTATCCACCGCAAAGCTGGAAGGTGGATAAATCGGAAAAGACACTTAGTATGCCTGTAAAATTTGTTTACGTCGGGGCACTAAGCCTGGAAACTATGTACCTGAAGGAATTTGCCAACTGGATAATTCAGCAGGATGGTCGCGCTACCTGGGATATCTATTCTGACAATATCACTGAAGACGCAAAAGTATTTTTGAAATCATTGAATCCGGAATTGGTTAGATTTCAAGACAGGGTTAATTATTTCCGGTTGCCGGGGATACTGCGGAATTATCATACGGGCGTGATTTTATATAATGGGCATATACCCAATTATATATTCAATGCTCCTAATAAATTATTTGAATACTGGGCCTGCGGATTAGATGTTTGGTTTCCGGAAATTATGAAAAGCACTATGTTTTATGCTACAAGGGATTCTTATCCCAAAGTCATTCCTGTTAATTTTGAGAGAATGACGTCTTACGATTTAGATGTGTTGACGGATCGATCCGAACTCCAATACAAGCCATCCAGTTATTATTGTGAGCCGGAGTTTGAAAAATTGTTGAACCAATATATCGCTTGTTTATAGAGAATGACTTATCCGAATGCCGGATAATCGTATATTTTAATTTAAGAGGTCAATGGGTTTAATGGATGTGATATATAGAAGTCTTCCTGTTTTCAAAGGGAAGGATCGGTTAGCCAGGATAATTTTTAATAAAAAAATAAAACGTAAAAACAGTTTCTGGATTAAAGGGAAGGGGGGATGTGAATATCTGGTTCCAAATATTATTGAAAATGTAGGGTTTGAGATTTTTGTCAATGGAATTTATGAACAAGGTACTTCTGATTTTATTATAAAAAGATTACCTTCTAATGGTGTATTTCTGGATCTCGGAGCGAATATCGGAGCGATTACTATTCCAGTTCAGTCCAGAAGAAATGATATACGAATATATTGCGTGGAAGCTGCACCCTGGGTATTTGAATTTTTGGAGCGAAATCTGGAACGGAATGAAGTTACGAACGTGAAAACCTTCAACAAAGCATTATACTACACCGACTCGGAAACCCTGAATTTTTATTCGCCGGAAGAAAAATTTGGAAAAGGATCATTATCGCCAGTGTTTACTAATAAGGTCATACCGGTAATAACTATGAGGGTGGATACGTTAATGGAAGAACAGGGACTAACCAGGGTTGATATGATTAAGATAGATGTTGAAGGGTATGAATATCATGCTTTTAGAGGGGCATCTGTGTTATTGGCCAGATCGGATGCGCCGGATATTATTTTTGAGTTTGTAGATTGGGCGGAAGCGGCTGCAAATGGAGTAAGGGCAGGTGATGCTCAACAAATATTAAAAAATTTGGGTTACCGGATATATTATTTTAAGGAAACCGGTAAAATGAAGGAAGCGCAGGAAATTATAAAAACTGGTTTTTGTATGTTATTTGCTACAAAAAAGACAATGAATTGAGGCTTAAGATAACCATATTCTGCTCTATTTTATTATTGCTTTTAAGCCTACTGGATAACTATACTATTTTAGAAAATGCCGCCGTATGTCTTTTCATTTATTTTCTTTTGGATTTTCTGGAAATGCTAGGCAAAAAAATCGTGATTCTTGAATTAACAAATATTATGGCTGCGCTTACCTGCTTATTAATGCCGGTCATATTTTATCATGAATATACCCGGGAAAATTACCTCGCCCGTATATGGGTAAAATACATGCCGGTTTCCTCCGACGATTATTTTTCCTTCATGATACCTGCTGTCATTGCTTTGGCAATTGGATTGCGTTTTCCGTTATCTAAGGCCAAGGTAAACATTAGTCCAAAAGTTTATATCGATAATGTAAAGCGGATTCTCAGTAGTAAACCGTCTGTTGGATTGACCCTGATTGCTACAGGATTGGTATCAGGATTTTTGGATTTTCTTTCACCTTCAAGTCTGAAACAGGTTTTTTATTTGATGGATCACCTGACCTATGTAGGCGTTTTTTATGTTATTTATTCCCCTTCAAAACATAAGAGGATAATTGTTCCATCGGTTATCGTTCTGATGATCGCCCAGTCCCTGATTACGGGCATGTTTGGAGAACTTATTTTTTTAATGGCATGTTCTTTAATTCTTATCCTTCTGGGGAAAAAGATACCATTTCAAAGGAAGGTCTTGGTAGCTGTTGCGGGTATGGCTCTGATTATTGTAATTCAATCAGTAAAAGTAGACTATAGAACAAGAGCGTGGTCGGGAACCGGCACTGACCCAACATATTTTGCAGAATTGGTAACAGATAGGATAACAAATCCAGCCAGTATGTTGGAACCGAATAAGTTATTTTTTTCGGCTATTCGTATGAACCAGGGCTGGCTGGTCGCAATGACTATGAATAGGGTTCCTACAAAATTTGATTTTGCTTACGGTGAAACTATCTGGAAATCAGTAGCAGCTGCCATTGTTCCCAGGTTTTTATGGAAGGACAAACCGAATGCAGGAGGCAAGGAAAATTTGAAAAGATTCTGGGGTTATAGCCTGGTGGGTTTTAGTATGAATATCGGGCCCTTCGGCGAAGCTTATGCAAATTTTGATAAGATCGGGGGCGTAATTTATTTATTTTTCTATGGACTTTTTTTTAATTTCATGCTTTCTGCTATTTTGAAGTTTGCAGATAAAAGGCCAACCATTGTGCTTTGGCTTCCATTTCTTTTCATATATTCTATCAGTGTTGAAACAGACCTGTTGACAACCATGAGTTATTTGGTAAAAGGGTTGATTTTTACCTGGGTCGTGTTTAAAATATACAGGATTGCATTTCGTGTAGATCTTTAATGAAATCACTCACTTTTTTTTTCCGAAACCCGTTACCTGCTTACTTCAGTATTGAGAAATTATTCTATGCTATAGCGGGGGAGATTTCCAGGGTTTCGGGAAGCTTTTTATCAGTTAAGGAACAAAGACTTCCGTTTACAAGCAAACTGGGAACAATCCGGAAAAATATACAATTTGTACGTCGTACACAGTCGCAGATCAATCATATTACGGGCGATGTTCAATATGCTATCCTGGGTTGTAGCAATAAAAATATCAATGTGCTGACAGTGCATGATTGTGTGCTTCTACACCATTATCCAAAAACGAATCCACGACATTGGGTCATTCGATGGTTATGGTACCGGCTGCCGGTCAGGAAGGCAGATGCTGTGACAGTCATTTCCGAAAACACAAAAAAGGAGTTGATTTTTTTTACGGGCTGTCCGGAGGCAAAAATTCATGTCATTCCCAATTTCATCGATCCCTTATTTAAACCGGCACCCGGCATTTTTCACTCGGCCAGTCCGAAATTGTTGTTCATCGGAACCACGGCAAACAAAAATCTGGAGAGAACGATCGAAGCCATCCGGGATATGGACGTGGAACTGATCATTGTCGGGTTCCTGAAGGAGGCGCAAAAAACATTGCTCGGATACAAAAAAATTAACTACCGGCTCCTGAATAAATTATCCGATGCGGCCATGCGCGACCTATATGCAGAATCGGACATCATGCTTTTTCCTTCTACTTATGAAGGATTCGGTCTTCCGATTATCGAAGCGCAGGCTACGGGCCGTCCCGTATTAACCAGTCGGCTGGAACCCATGATCTCTGTGGCCGGAGAAGCTGCTTGCCTGGTCGACCCGTTTAAACCTGAATCTATTCGCCAGGGTCTGAAAAAGATAATCGAAAACGATGCTTACCGGAAAGAACTGGTAGCAAAGGGATTTGAAAATGTAAAACGCTTTCAACTGGAGCAAGTGGCCCGGCAATATTCAGATATTTATACAAAACTCATAGCAGATAAAGCGAACTAGAGAATGTGTGGCATTGCAGGCATATTGAACAGACAGAATCCCGTACAACCGGGGCAGATTAAACGGATGGCGGATTCAATGAGTCATCGTGGTCCGGACGCGGAGGGATTTTTTATGGACGGGGAACTGGGATTCGGTCACCGGCGGCTTTCCATCATAGATTTGTCCGAGGCCGCTAATCAGCCCTTTGAAGACGTTTCGGGCCGTTATACGATTATATTCAATGGTGAGATTTATAATTATGCCGAGATCAAGCCATCCCTGAGTGATTATCCCTTCCGTACACATGGGGACACAGAAGTGATTCTTGCCGGTTACATTAAATGGGGCGCTGAAAGTTTATCCCGCCTTCGGGGTATGTACACGTTTGTTATCTGGGATAAAGAGGAAAGAGAACTCTTTATCGCCCGCGACCGCCTGGGTGTAAAACCATTATATTATTATCATGATAAGGATCAGTTTGTATTTGCATCCGAGGTACGTGCGATTTTAACCACCGGATTTGTAAAGCGCAAAATAGATCAGGCGGCCATGTCGGAATATTTTCGCTACCAGTCAATCGGGTTCCCTTTTTCTCCGGTTGAAGGAATACGGCAAATGGAAGCGGGCAGCTGGATGCGAATCAAAAACGGACAAATACAAACCACGAAATATTGGGATCCGACAGCTGCGAATTATGATTTTGATTTTACCAGTACAAAAGATGTGCAGCGAAAAGTAAGGGAGCTGATGTTGCAGTCAGTAAAAAGACGACTGGTGAGTGATGTACCCGTGGGTGCTTTTTTATCAGGCGGTATTGATTCCAGCTCAGTGGTCGGACTGATGGTGGAAGCAGGTGATCCCTCGCCCTATACCTTTAATATTTCCTTTGATGAATCAGCCTATGATGAATCGAAATATGCAGAGATCATCGCAAAGAAATTCAATACACGACATGTTCAGGTCCGAATGAAACCGGAAGTGATGCTGGGTGAATTAACAAATGCTTTGGATGCCATGGATACGCCGAGCGGTGATGGCATCAATACCTATGTGGTCTCCAAAGCCATTCATAAGGAGGGCATCCGTGTGGCTTTATCGGGTGTGGGAGGAGATGAATTATTTGCGGGGTACCCGATTTTCGATCACTATATAAAACTGCAGCAGAGAAACTGGATCTGGAAATTACCGGCTTCCCTGCGCAATAGTATGTCAGGGTTACTGGGCAGGGGTGAAATAAAAGACAGGATGCGCCAGTTGCTGGCCGCGAGTTCCCCGGCAATCGCCTATTCCTATCCCATACTCCGCCAACTGCTGTCGCCGGTGGCATTGACGAACCTGACTTATTTAAATGAATCGGAACGGGAAACATTGTCGGATCAGCTTTTGGCAAAACACCGGGCCCTCATGAAACTTCCTTATTACAGTCAGGTTACGGCGGCGGAATACCTGGGTTATACGCAGAATACGTTACTGAAAGATACTGACCAGATGAGTATGGCCAATTCCCTGGAGATACGTGAACCATTCTTTGATCAGGACCTCGTTGAATTTGTGATGTCTGTTCCGGATCAGTTTAAGGTTCCTGTTTATCCAAAGAGCCTGCTGGTTGAATCCCTGAAACCGATGTTGCCCGATGAAATTGTGCTCCGGCAGAAAAAGGGATTTTTATTTCCCTGGAAGGAATGGATGAAAAATGAGCTCCATGGTTTTTGTGAAAAGCATATCAATCTTATTGCGCAAAGGGATTTCATCCAGGGTGATCATTTGAAAAAAACATGGACCCGGTTTTTAGCGTGCGATCCGGATATTCGCTGGCAACAGGTCTGGCTTTTTGTTGTGCTTGAGTATTGGATGGAAAAGAATAATATTAGCTAAGGCTAAGGCTTAAGGACAAGGCATTAGCCTTACGCCTTAGCCTTCGCTTTAAAGGAATTCATCTGAAAAAAATCCTATTATTTACCGATTGGTATGAGCCGGGATACAAAGCGGGCGGGCCCATACAGTCCACACGGAACTTTGTCGTGGCGATGCATGAACTATATTCGATTTCAGTGATCACATCTGACACGGACCTGGGTGAATCAAAACCTTATGAGGGAATACCGGCGAATCAATGGATTACACGCACTCCCGGTGTTCAGGTTTATTATGCCGCGCAGAAATCTCTGACAGCGGCGCTGATAAAGGATCTCATCGATTCTGAAAACCCGGATTTTATATATCTCAACAGTATGTACTCCGTCCGCTTCACGCTCCTGCCCCTTTACCATTTCTGGAGAAAAAAAATACGGGCGAAAGTTATCCTGTCACCCCGCGGTATGCTGAGGGAGTCTGCCATCGGATCAAAGTCAACCCGGAAGAAATTATTCATCGCCCTGCTGAACAGTTTGCAGATTCCGTCAAAGATTATTTTCCATGCCACGGACGAGCAGGAAAAAAAAGATATCCTGCATTATTTTCCACGTGCGAAGCGGATTGAACTGATTCCTAATTTTTCAGCGGAACTTCCATCAGCTGTTTCAGAGATAGAAAAAAATCCGGGCAAGCTTCGGTGTGTATTTATTTCGCGCATCATGGCCATCAAGAATATATCATTTTTCCTGGATCTGCTGAAGGAAGTTCCCGATAGCATCCTGCTGGACCTGTCGATTTATGGTGAAGTGGAGGATGAAAATTACTGGCAGGAAGCAAGGCAGATAATCCAATCACTTCCGAAACATGTCCGGGTTACCTACTACGGGCCTTTGCCCCATACGGAAGTGATTGCTGCCCTGGATGCAAATCACATTTTTGTTTTACCTACGCTGGGAGAAAATTTTGGGCACGCTATTTTTGAATCCTTCTCGGCGGGAAGGCCGGTGCTCATCAGTAATAAAACGCCCTGGCAGAATTTGAGGAATCAGCTGATCGGCTGGGATCTTCCGCTGGATAATCCCAAAGCCTGGCTAAATGCTCTCATCGAAGCAACCGAATGGGATCAGCCCGCTTTCGACAGCTGGAGCCGCGCCAGCCGTGCGTTTGCTGCGAGACATGTTGAGCAGTTCAACTTAAAACAAGACTATTTGAGACTTTTTAACTGAGGCAGGAGGCTGGAGGCAGGAGGCAGGACGCAGGACGCAGGAAGCAAAAAAGCCTCCAGCTTCCCGCATCCTGCCTCCAGCTCAATTTAAAAATTACGAATGATCATCCTTGGAATTAATGCTTACCACGCCGATTCGTCTGCGGCGATTTTTAGAGACGGTGTATTGATTGCCGCGACGGAGGAAGAACGCTTTCGCAGAGTAAAACACTGGGCGGGTTTTCCTTCCCTGGCAGTAGAGTTTTGTCTGAAGGAAGCCGGCGTCACTTTGCATGAAGTGGATCATATCGCGATCGGTCGTGATCCCTATGCCAAACTGGCCAGGAAGATTTTTTTTCTTCTTAAAAATCCCCGCGGAGGTGTCCGCGCCGTGCGGGACCGTCTGTCGAATGCAAAAAAAGTAGCCTCACTCGAAGATGAATTCAAAAAACTGGATCCTTCCATCGATGAAAAATCATTCAGATCCAGAATTCACCAGGTGGAACACCACCGAAGCCATCTGGCATCTGCATTTTTTGCTTCTCCTTTTGATGAGTCCGCGATTTTGTCCATCGATGGTTCGGGCGATTTTACAACCACGATGACGGCCACCGGAAAAGGAAATCAAATGCAGGTCCTGGATTCCGTGGACTTCCCGCATAGTGTGGGATTATTTTATACTGCTTTTACACAGCTGCTGGGATTCCCTCATTACGGAGATGAATATAAAGTGATGGGACTGGCTCCTTATGGAGAACCTAAGTACGTTGACGAGTTAAAAGACGTTTTGATTTTTGATGCGAATGGATTGTTTCATCTGAATCAGAAATATTTCCGTTCAGCCAAAAGTGGCATTATTTCTTATGGCGAAGACCATATACCCGTTGTGGCTCCACTGTATTCTTCCTATATGACGGAAAAATTCGGGGACACCCGATCAAAGGAAGAGCCACTCAACCAATATCATAAGGATCTCGGTGCATCCGTTCAGCGCATTACGGAGTTGCTTATTTTTCATATTCTGAATGCACTGCAAAAGAAGACCGGATTAAAAAATATTTGTATTGCCGGTGGCGTGGCACAGAATTCAGTTGCCAACGGCAAACTCACGCGCAATACGGGCTTCGAGAATATTTACATTCCGTCTGCCGGTCACGATGCCGGTATTTCCATGGGATGCGCGTTGTTTGTTTATAACCAGGTTCTAAAACAACCGCGTCAGCTGCCGGTGTATTCTGCCTTTACCGGTAGCCGGTTCAGCAACGAGGAAATAGAAATTTATCTGAAGTCGCGCGATATCGTTTATACACGCTATCCGGAATCTGAGATCTATGAGATCATTGCGGAACGCCTGATCAACTCCGGAGTGGTAGGCTGGTTCAATGGTCGTGCGGAATTTGGTCCGAGGGCCCTGGGCGCGCGTTCGATTGTCGCAGATCCCCGGCGCGCGGATGCGAAGGATCTGCTTAATTCAAAAATAAAAAGAAGGGAAAGTTTTCGTCCCTTCGCTCCATCTATTCTGAAAGAATATGTTTCGGAATATTTTGAAATAAATGACGACGTTCCTTTTATGGAGAAAGTATTTCCGATCCGGAAGGAAAAGCAGGCCCTGATTCCCGCCGTCACGCATGTGGATGGTACGGGCAGGTTGCAGTCCGTGGATCGTAATACCGCGCCCCGGTATTATCAGCTGATCGAAACGTTCAGACAAAAAACCGGGATACCTATTTTGCTGAATACGTCATTTAATGAAAACGAACCAATCGTTAATTCTCCCGAACATGCTTTGGAATGTTTTTTAAGAACTTCCATGGATATGTTGGTGCTTGAGAATTGCGTCATTACGCGTAACGCTTAACGCTTAACGCTAAACGCGTTTCCCATCAACCGTCAACCGTCAACCGCCAACCGCCAACCGCCAACTATGCCAATCCGCGTCTCCATCATAACAGCCACCTTCAACAGCGCATCCACGATCGCTGATACGATGCAGTCCGTCGGAGAGCAGGATTATCCGTTAATTGATCATATCATCGTAGACGGGGAATCAAAAGACAATACGCTTCAGATCATAAAAGAATTTGCGCATCATATCTCCGTCATTTCCGAAAAAGATGAAGGCATCTACGACGCGATGAATAAGGGCATTCGCGCGGCGAAGGGTGATATTATCGGCATTCTGAATTCTGATGATGTATATATGGATCCTTATGTAATTTCTGCGATTGTAGAAGTGTTTCGGGATCCGACCGTCCAGTGCTGTTACGCCGATCTTCAGTATGTAGATTACAAAAATGCAAAGCGTGTTACCCGGGTATGGAAATCCGGCTATTATAAAAGCAAATCGTTTTATTGGGGATGGATGCCGCCCCATCCCACTTTTTTTGTCAGGAAGTCCGTTTATGAGCAGTTCGGCCTTTACAACCACAACATGCGGTCGGCAGCCGACTACGAGATGATATTGAGGCTTTTGTTACATCATCAATTGAAGACTTCCTATATTCCAAAGACTATCGTGAAGATGAGAACGGGTGGCGTGAGCAATGCCTCGGTGAGGAACCGGCTCCGCGCAAACCGGGAGGATCGGGAAGCCTGGCGCATCAATGGTCTGAAGCCCTATTTTTTTACATTATATTTGAAACCGTTGCGGAAGATTACTCAATTTATAAAGAAATAACATATGTCGAAAGTTGCATTGATTACCGGCGTAACGGGCCAGGATGGCGCTTATCTCAGTGAGTTACTGCTGGATAAGGGGTACCAGGTTCATGGAATTAAGAGAAGAAGTTCGCTTTTTAATACCGATCGCGTGGATCATCTTTACCAGGATCCGCATGAAAAAAATGTTCATTTTCGGTTGCACTACGGCGACCTGACGGACAGTACCAACCTGATCCGCATCGTACAGGAAACGAAACCCGATGAGATTTATAACCTGGGCGCGATGAGCCATGTGCATGTGAGTTTTGAAACACCGGAATATACCGCCAATGCCGATGGCATCGGAGTTCTGCGTTTACTGGAGGCCGTTAGGTTGCTGGGCCTCACGAAAAAAACAAAGATTTACCAGGCTTCCACTTCGGAATTATACGGACTGGTGCAGGCGGTTCCGCAATCAGAAACGACGCCTTTCTATCCACGGTCGCCCTATGCGGTCGCTAAATTATATGCGTATTGGATCACGGTGAATTACCGCGAAGCATACAACATGTTTGCCGCCAATGGAATTTTATTCAATCATGAGTCTCCGATGCGCGGTGAAACCTTTGTGACCCGTAAGATCACCCGGGCAGTTGCGAAGATCGGTCTGGGCCTGCAGGACAAGCTTTTCCTGGGGAATCTCAATGCGCGCCGTGACTGGGGCCATGCGAAAGATTATGTGGAAGCGATGTGGCTCATGCTGCAGCAGGAAATAGCGGAGGACTTCGTGATTGCCACCGGCGTCACCACAACCGTTCGTGATTTCGTGCTGATGGCCTTTGCTGAAATCGGGGTTGAACTGGCTTTCAAAGGAAAGGACTCATCAGAGCACGGAGAGGTGGTGCATTGCAGCAACCCGGATTATCAAATTGAAAAAGGGAAGAGAGTTGTAGTGGTGGATCCGAAATATTTCCGTCCGACCGAAGTGGATCTGCTGATTGGTGATCCGACAAAAGCCAGGGAGAAACTGGGCTGGGTTCCGAAATATGATCTGCCAGCACTTATAAGGGAAATGGTTCATGCCGACGTGGAACTTTTCCGCAGGGAAAAAATCCTGAAGGAATCGGGGTTTGAGATCAGGAATCAATACGAATAGTAATGGTTAATTGTCAATTGTTAATTGTCAATTAGCGTTAACAATTAACAATTAACAATTGACAATTAATCCAAGTACGAATAATGAACTATCAAGATAAGATATACATCGCCGGGCATCGCGGAATGGTGGGTTCGGCGATCAAAAGAAAGCTGGAGTCGGAGGGATTCAAAAACCTGGTTTATAAGTCCTCGGACGAGCTGGACCTGCGTAAACAGCAGGATGTGCATGATTTTTTTGAGAAAGAAAAACCAGCCTTTGTATTTCTCGCAGCTGCCAAAGTCGGCGGCATTTTGGCCAATGATACATTTCGCGCGGATTTTCTGTATGAAAACCTGATGATTGAAAGTAATATCATTCATGCCGCGTGGAAGACAAATGTCAAAAAACTTATGTTTCTCGGCTCATCCTGTATATATCCCAGGATGGCTCCACAGCCATTGAAAGAAGAATATCTTTTAACGGGCCTGCTGGAGCATACCAATGAGCCTTATGCGATTGCGAAAATTGCCGGCATCAAACTCTGCGATGCATTTCGTGCCCAGTACGGCTGCAATTATATTTCCGTAATGCCCACGAATTTGTATGGGCCAAACGACAATTATGATCTTAAAAATTCGCATGTGCTTCCTGCGCTGATCAGAAAATTTCATGAAGCCAAAATAAACAGTGAGCCATTTGTTACGATCTGGGGCTCGGGTGAACCGAAAAGAGAATTTCTTCATGTGGATGATCTGGCAGAAGCCTGTGTTTTTCTTATGAATCATTTTGATGAAGCAGGTTTGGTGAATGTGGGAACCGGCACAGACCTGAGTATTCTCGAATTAGCGCATCTGGTCGCCCGGATTACAGGTTATACAGGCAGTATTCAGAATGATATTTCAAGACCCGACGGAACGCCCAGGAAATTAATGGATGTTTCCAAAATCAACGCGATGGGTTGGAAGGCGAGGATTACATTGGAAGAAGGGATAAGGATGGTGTATGGGGATTATAAGAAAAAGTTGACGGTTGGCGGTTGACGGTTGACGGTTGGCGGTTGACGGTTGACGGTTGGCGGTTGACGGTTCTCAGGATTGAATTCAAAATGAAAAGCATTACTCAAAATATGATTTACCATTTATCTTCACCGATTGACGGCCATCGAATAACCGTCAACCGTCAACCGCCAACCGTCAACCAATATGTTCGGATTATTTAAAAAGAAAGAGCACGGGCCCGCAGATCTGTCGGGATTGGTGGCTGATATGCATAATCACCTGATTCCGGGAATTGATGATGGCGCCACGGATCTGGAGTCGTCGATTGTGATGATCCGGGCGATGCACGAATTGGGTTACCGCAAATTCATTGCCACGCCCCATGTGCAATGGGATATGTTTAAAAATACCCATGAGATCATTGAAAACGGGGCGCGCAGAGTACAGACCCGGTTGGCTGAAACAGAAATGAAAGTGGGTTTTCGCGGCGCTGCTGAATATTACCTGGATGAACATATGGATATGCTAATGGCAGAAAATGCTCCCCTGCTTACCATCCATAAAAATATGGTGCTGGTGGAATTCTCGTTTATCCGTCAGCCGATGGACCTGAAGGATAAACTTTTCCAGCTTCAGATCAAGGGTTATCAACCGATCATTGCCCATCCGGAACGCTATTTATATTTTGGTGCACACAAATCTGCCTACGACGAATTACACGATATGGAATGTATTTTCCAGCTGAACCTGCTTTCCCTCTGTGGTTATTATGGGAAAAAGCAGGAAGAACTCGCCCAATATCTGATCAAAAAGAAATATGTAAGTCTTTTAGGTTCAGACTGTCACAACCTCAGGCACATTAATATTCTTCGTGCCTCCTCTTCCATCTCCAACACTGTCAACCGTTTATTGGACGCCGGGCTTCTTTTGAATCCATCGTTACAAGCCTAAAGCCTAAAGCCCAAAGCCTAAAACCAATACAAGCTTAAAGCCCAAAGCCTAAAGCCTAAAACTATTTTGTATCGAAAGCGCTTTGATGCCGCATTCGTCTTTGAACAGAGAAACCTAAAGTTTAAGGCGTTTGGCCTGTATTGGTTTTGGGCTTTAGGCTTTAGGCTTTAAGCTTGACAATAAGTCGTGACTCTCTGTCAAGTAAACTCATTGTTAAGTTTCCTCCGCCTGTCCTTTATCTGACATTCCGTCTTGGCATTATTTTTATCTTTATAGGGTAAATCACAGATAACATGGGTGCTCTTGAATTCAACCAGCTTCTGGTATCTAATGCTGAATTTTTGAAGCCCTTTGCGATCACTTTAACCAGGGATAGCGAAGAAGCGAAGGATCTTTTTCAGGAAACATTATACCGGGCGATAGCCAATAAGGATAAATACAACGTCGGAACAAATATCAAAGCGTGGTTATATACGATCATGCGGAATATTTTTATTAATAACTACCGGCGCCGTGCAAAACAGAAGACAATTTTCGATTCTTCTCCAAACGACTATCTGTTAAACAACAGCCAGTCGACCGTAGTTACGGGAAATGCAGAAAGCAACCTGCGGATCCGCGACATACAGGGAGCCATTCACGGCTTGCCTGAAATATTCCGGAATCCCTTCCTGCTTTATTTTGATGGCTATAAATACCATGAAATTGCAGACATGCTGCAGGAACCTCTGGGTACCATTAAAAGCCGGATACATTTTGCGCGGAAACTGTTGAAATCGCAGATACAGCAATTTTAATTTGGTTGGCAGTTGACAGTTTTTTCGTTGACAGTTGACGGTTTTTTTCGTTGACCGTTGACCGTTGACCGTTGATCGTTGACCGTTGATCGTTGATCGTTGATCGTTGATCGTTGACCGTTGACCGATGACCGATGACCGTTGACCGATGACCGGACAAGCGCCAGGCGCAAATTTTTCATAAGTTTTGGGCTTTAAGTTTTAAAAAATGCAAATAGAACAAGTGATCCTGGTGAATGATCAGGATGTAGAGACCGGAACGATAGAAAAAATGGAAGCCCACCGGAAAGCCCTTTTACACAGGGCTTTCAGCATTTTTATATTCAACACGAAAGGCGAAATGCTCCTGCAACAGCGGGCCCTGGGGAAATATCACAGTCCGGGTTTGTGGACCAATACCTGTTGCTCGCATCCGCGTCCGGGAGAGCCAGTGGAGGAAGCAGCGGCCAGGAGACTGAAGGAAGAAATGGGCATTGATACGACACTCACCAAAATATTCGATTTTATTTATCGCACTGAATTCGATAACGGACTCACAGAATATGAATTCGATCATGTATATACCGGAACGCATAACGGGCAGCTATATCCGAATAAGCAGGAAGTAAATGACTATTGCTTTCGCTCGATGGAAGATATTGCCCAGGATCTCGAGCGCCGGCCAGAAAAATACAGTTCCTGGTTTAAGATTGCATTTCCACTTCTAAGCTCAAAGCTTAATACAAGTATGGAAGACTGAAAGTCTGGAAGACTGGAAGTGGAAATCATTTTAACAGCTAAACGTCAATTGTTCACAAAACTATTAGCCTTCAAGTCTCGCGCCCCGAGCCTCAAGCCTCCTGCGTCCTGCGTCCTGCCTCCTGCCTCCTGCCTCCTGCTTCAAGCCTCCTGCGTCCTGCGTCCTGCCTCCTGCCTCCTGCCTCCCGCCTTAAGCCTCCGGCGTAACTTTTTCAGTTTTTCCTACCGCAGCAGACGTCTTCAATTTGCTTCCCCGGTTATCTCTGGCCATACGGGAATACACGGATAATTTAGGGTCGAAAAGAAATTTAAACAGCAGGATAGTATATGAAGTATGATGCCCCAGCGTGTTGTAATAGTTGCCGGCGAATTTTTTGATCTTGGGTAATTTGTTCCAGGGAACAGAAGGGAAATCGTGGTGTTCATTATGATATCCTACATTCAGGTTAACGGAATTCAAAGAACCATAATAACTCTTTGTTTCCTGGTCGCCATGCGTGAGGAAATGTTCCTGAACCCATCTGGCGCCCAGCGGATGGAGCCCGACCGAAAAGAAAAAGCTCATCGTCATATAAGCAGCGGCCTTCCATCCAAGAAAATATATAAATACCGTCATGAAGCTGACCTGTACAATGATATTTACAACGGTCCACTTATCCATGAGCCGGACTTCCTTTATACGACCCGGTCGGATCATCTGGAAAATGGGATAGAATAAGAGCCAGAGTGCTTTTCCGAAGCCGGAGTTGTTGATCAGTTTTGCTTCCCAGCGATAAGGCATATCTGCATCCAGTTCTTCAACGCCCTGGTAGGAATGATGCTTCAGGTGATATTTCTGAAAAGAAATGGCGCTCGGAAAAACCAATGGAAGATTTGATGTGATCGCCGCTATTTTATTGAAAAAACTTTTCTTGAAAATGAGGTTGTGTGCGGCTTCATGGATACATACATATAACGTGTGGCTGGCAAAAGCGCCGCCCAGATAGGCTACCAGGAAAATGACCCACCAGGATGCGTCCCTGAGGAAATATGACAGAACAATCTGAAATCCGACGCAGAGCAGGATAACGCCAAAAGTCCATGGATTCCGGCCGATCAGAGTCCTGATCTCCGGGTATTTATGAATGATTTCCTTGGTTCTCGGCTTATGAGGCTCACTTTCCATACTCCACCGGAAGCTGTTCGGCTTGGGCATACTTGCTGGTTTGAAAACGTAAATTTAAACCATATTTCTTGAATGGCCGAGTGGGGATCGGTTGGCGATTGGCGGTTGGCGGTTGGCGGTTGACGGTTGGCGGTTGGTGGTTGACGGTTGGCGGTTGGCGGTTGGCGGTTGGCGGTTGACGGTTGGCGGTTGGCGGTTGACGGTTGGCGGTTGGCGGTTGACGGTTGGCGGTTGGCGGTTGACCGTTGACCGGAAAGGCGTTGCGCGTTAAGCGTTAGGCGTTAAGCTTGTATTGGTTTTAGGCCTTAGGCTTTGGGCTTTAGGCTTTATTCCACTCTTCCCGCTTTGGGATCCCATTTATCGTATTCCATATAAAAGGCAGTTTGTTTGGCGGCGTCCATGCCGTTCAGCCTGGATACCAGGTACAGTGCACCGTCGATTCCGGCTGAAACACCGGCCGTTGTGATGATATTTCCGTTATCAACAAAACGGGTATTTCCCAGCACAACAGCAGTCGGTACCAGCTTCTGCAAATCATTTATGTAGCCATGCCAGGTGGTTATGTTCTTGTTGTCGAGATAACCTGCCCGGGCGAGTATCTGCGCCCCCGTGCAAACAGACATCAGGATGGAACCGCGGTCATGAAGTTTCTTTACCCATTCCATTACCCTGGGGTCATTTGCCGTAGCCGTGGCTCCACCACCCGGAAAAACGACAATATCCGGGACGGGAGCATTGTCCAGCGAGTACTGCGGTTTGATCGTGATGAATCCCTGAGAAAGAATTTCTTTTCCATCGACCGACATGGTATAGGTATCAAATCCGGAAGCCGCAAAAACTTCTGCCGGTCCGGCGAGATCTAATATTTCTGCACCCTTGTATAAAAAGATAGCCACTTTCTTTGGCGCAGAGTCGGTTTGTGCTTTAGAGCTAAACGTTGTTGCGGTCAACAATAAAACAAAAAAAATCCTGCTGTTTATTTTCTTTTGAAATATCATAATAGATTTTTTATGATATAAAAATAGTCTTCAGAAAATGCACGCATGCGTGGATTGTGGTAAATGGCGGAACGCGATTGCTGAATGGGATTTAACGGATTTCGTTAACACTTGCGCAACTTTTGGTTGGCGGTTGGCAGTTGGCGGTTGGCGTTTGGCGTTTGGCGTTTGATCGTGTATCATATATCGTGGATCGTATATCGATAAAAGATACACGATGAACGATCTACGAAAAAAGTTTTAGGCTTTAGGCTTTGGGCTTTAGGCTTAACGGGGTTTATATTTCGCTTCATCAAAGATTGTGCGGTCGGGGGTTTGCATGAGTTGAAGTGCTGTAATGTCGGGGTGAAGGGATGCATATTTTTGTACAATGCGCCAACCCACCCACTGACCGATGTTTCCGGGGGAGGCTTCGGGCATTCCCTGCGTATAAGGTGCGTCGCCGATAAAATTTTTGATCAGATCGGGATCAGGCGAGTAGAGATTCTGATCCAGAAAAAAATTCCAGACCTGTCCTTCGTTCGATTCACACCAGTCGAGTTGCTTCCGGGTAAATCCTGTTTTTAAACTGTCGGCCGTTTCCGGTAAGAACTGATCAATCAGCCACCAGTTTTTTCCTTTTTCAATCATTTGTTCGATCAGCGGTTTTCCCTGACTCTGATCCGGAAATATATCTTCGGCAAGGGCCTTCATACAATTGGGCACGACGTATTCCGGTTCAAAGCGACGGGAAATATACAAAGGGAAAAGATCCTGTCCCTGTCTGCTCAGATAAAAAGGAAATTGTTTCCCGGCATAGAGTTGCAGACCAATGGCCAACGTATATCGCGTTAAGGCAACACCGGGCGCATCGAAAGGACCGATATAGGAGACTACTTTTGGAGGCAGATTGTATTTGGGGAAATAATAACGTACATGCTGAAAGCCTTTTTTCAACTCTTCTTCCATGGGCCGCATATCTGCGAATTTCAATTCCAGCGAATCTCTTACAGGCTCATATCCGCTGATAAAACGACGACAAATAAAGAAGGCATTGATACTGGTATCTGACAGCGGGCTGGTGCCCAGGATGTTTACTGCAAAATCATTTATAAACCATGGATATTGTCTTGCGAGATCCAGTAATCCCTGCTGTATATGGTTTGTATCGGTTGCAAAAAACGCCTGATCAAATCGTTCGATATGAACCGTAACGGTAATATTGGATGTGTCGGGCGATTTTTTACCTGTTTTGCAGGCGATTATAAATAGTAAAAAAAGTAGCGGGAGATATTTTTTCATCCGGATAAAAACGTTCAGGGCTGCAAGTTAGTATTCCGGGCCTTAGCAGTAAATTTGTTACATGAAGATCGCGCTGGTTCAACAGAATTATCACATCGGAAATTTCGAATACAATACTGAAAAGATCATTCAGGGAATTCAGATGGCGAAAGAAGCTGGTGCGGATCTGGTTGTTTTTTCAGAATTATGTGTATGCGGATATCCGCCCCGCGATTTTCTGGAGTTCGGAGATTTTATTTCACGTTGTTATGATTCCCTGGAAAAAATCAAGGCATTTACGGCAGGCATCGGGGTGATTGTAGGCTCCCCCGCACCCAACCCGGATCCGAATGGAAAGGATCTGTACAATGCCGCCTGGTTTCTGCATGATCATGAAGTAAAGGCCGTCGTACATAAAACCTGTTTGCCCACCTACGATATTTTTGACGAAGACCGTTATTTTGAAGTGGGACAGGACTGGCGGGTGATCGAATTCCAGGGGAAACGTCTGGCTGTTACGATCTGTGAAGATATCTGGAACCTGGGTGAGAATCCATTATACCGCGCCTGTCCCATGGATCACCTGATGCTCCAGCATCCCGATCTGATGATCAACATCTCCGCCTCTCCTTTTGACTATGATCATGAAGAGGATCGCCGCGCCGTTGTTCGTCAGAACGTGCTCAAATACAAACTTCCTATGTATTACTGCAATGCAGTGGGTGCGCAAACGGAGATTATTTTTGATGGTGGAAGCGTGGTGTACGATGCCTACGGCACCTGCACCCATCATATGAAGATTTTTGAAGAAGACTTCCAGATCATTGATACCGAAATCAAGTACCGCCCTATCAACAAACACACGCCGGTTTTTACATCAGCATCTGTTTTAACACCGGACCAGATCATTCCATATCTGACCCGAAGAAACAATATCCGGGAAATTCACGATGCGTTGCTGCTCGGTATTCGGGATTATTTCAGGAAGATGGGATTTCAGAAAGCCATTCTGGGAAGCAGCGGCGGCATCGACAGCGCCGTCACACTGGCCCTTGCCAGCCGGGCACTGGGCAACGAGCATGTGCGTGCCGTCGCCATGCCCTCCGGATTTTCCAGCAGTCATTCGGTGGATGACGCTACTGCATTGTCCGGGAAACTGAATAATCCATTTGATATTATTCCGATCCAGCCGATATTCGAAAGTTTTCTTTCCACCTTACAACCTATTTTCAACGATCTGCCGTTTAGTTTGGCGGAAGAAAATATACAGAGCCGCATCCGGGGTAACCTGCTCATGGCCATCGCGAATAAATTCGGATATATTCTTCTGAATACATCCAATAAAAGCGAACTCTCTACAGGATATGGAACGTTGTATGGAGATATGGCCGGAGGACTCAGCGTGCTGGGAGATCTGTATAAAATGCAGGTCTATGCATTGGCCCATTTTATAAACCAGGACGAGGAAATAATTCCCAATTCCATTTTGACGAAAGCTCCCTCTGCTGAACTTCGTCCCGATCAGAAAGACAGTGACAGCCTGCCGGTGTACGACCTGCTGGACAAAATATTATATCTCTATATTGAAAGAAGAAAGGGCCCCAGGGAAATCATTGCGATGGGTGTTGATCAGGCCCTTGTTGAACGGGTGCTGAAACTGGTTAATACAAGTGAGTACAAAAGAAATCAGTTCTGTCCGATTATCCGCGTAAGCAGTAAAGCATTTGGTGTCGGCAGGAGAATGCCGATTGTAGGAAAGTACCTTTCCTAATTGTTAATTGTCAATTGTCAATTGTTAATTGATTTCATTGACAATTGACAATTAACCATTGACAATTAGCATCATTTCTTCGCCAACGTGGTAGTCGCCGTTACCGGCACTGGTATTCCCGTAACATTTTCAACACTGGTCAATATCAGGGTCTTGCCGTCCCATGACTTTATGAAATTGGCGGTACCGGCAATATAAAGAGTATCTGTATTGGAAGAAAGGCTCCATGTGCCTGTTGAATCTGAAGGGGGAACGCATACTATACCGGCATCGATAAAATGGGCTGTCAAATTAGAATCGAGTTCAATGATATTATCCTTGTCACAAGCTGGTAAGGAATCATACAGATTCACATTCAGGCCAAGGACGCTTGCGTTGATGGCGGTAATAGTGTAAGAACCAGAGAAATTTTTAACGGTTCTGGCGCTTGGATTGTTACTGTTACTGTCACTTTTTTTACAGGCATTAATAACCAGAATGAGACTGATCGCTGCAGCGGAAATGGCTATTTTTCGCATATCTCTTGGTTTTATTTATAAGGGTAACTCGTTTCACTGACGTTTATTGTATAGTCAAAGTTAAATTTGAAAAGAGGAAAATTTGTGAACTAAATGTGAAAGGCAAAATTCCGATTCTATCCCGATTTTCAGGTAAAACGCAGTACCCGGGACGTTCCCGGCTGCGAGAACATTTCACAAAACTCCAATTATCCAAATTTCCAGCTTTCTCTCTCGCACTCTTCGTATTTTGCAACCTAATTTTTTACTACCATGTATACGGCGGAAGACATCAGGATATTGAATGAAACGATTCAGGTCCAGGGGCAATTCGTAGACAGACTGCGCAAGGAAATCAGTCGCGTAATCGTTGGACAGCAATATATGCTGGACCGCCTGCTCATCGGCCTGCTTACCAGCGGGCATATCCTCCTGGAGGGGGTTCCCGGGCTGGCAAAAACACTTACCATTAAATCCCTGGCGCAGACTATTCGTGGTAAATTCAGCCGTATCCAGTTTACGCCCGATCTCCTGCCCGCCGATGTGATCGGAACCATGATCTTCAATCAGCAAAAGCATGAGTTCGTCGTAAGGAAGGGTCCGATTTTCGCCAATTTCCTGTTGACGGATGAAATCAACCGTGCGCCGGCCAAGGTGCAGAGTGCACTGCTGGAAGCCATGCAGGAAAGACAGGTTACCATTGGTGACAGCAGTTATATTCTGGAAGAGCCTTTCCTGGTTCTGGCCACACAGAATCCACTGGAGCAGGAAGGAACGTATCCGCTCCCCGAAGCACAACAGGATCGTTTCCTGATGAAAGTAATTGTGACATATCCTTCCAAACAGGAAGAACAGCTGATTATCCGAAATCATATGAACGGTATGAAACAACCCGAGCTGAAACAGGTGGTTTCGATGCAGGAAGTTTTGGAGTCGCGCGATCTGACGCGTAAAATATATATGGATGAAAAACTCGAGAATTATATTCTCGACATCGTATTTGCCACCCGTAACCCGGAAAATTACAGGCTGGATAAATTGAAATCCATGATTTCCTATGGCGGCTCACCCCGCGCCAGCATCAATATGGCCCTGGCAGCCAAGGCGAACGCTTTTCTGAACAAGAGAGGTTATGTGATTCCTGAAGACGTCCGTTCCATTTCCAAAGATGTATTGCGTCATCGTATTGGTTTGACCTATGAAGCGGAAGCGGAAAATGTGAATGCGGATCAGATTATTGATGAAGTGTTGAGGGCGATACAGGTGCCGTAATGGTTGACGGTTGGCGGTTGGCGGTTGGCGGTTGGCGGTTGACGGTTGACAGTTGGCGGTTGGCGGTTGGCGGTTGGCGGTTGGCGGTTGG
>Ga0206913_1003_pt2 | contig 84019 bp, 74 predicted proteins | sample Alteio_BWOrgHeat_72_FD_152942 | JGI IMG/M metagenome (GOLD analysis project Ga0206913, IMG submission 152942) | Enriched cells from forest soil in Barre Woods Harvard Forest LTER site, Petersham, Massachusetts, United States -... | ecosystem: Environmental > Terrestrial > Soil > Temperate forest >... | reverse complement strand
ATACCTGTTGCGTCCAGATGATCCTGCAAATTTTTTATAAATCTCATTCCGCTTTTTGGATCCGTATCACGGCCATCAGTAAACGCATGAACGAAAACGTTGGCAACGGACTCGGATTTACAACAATCAATGATCGTTTTGAGGTGATTGATATGTGAATGCACGCCGCCGTCGCTGACGAGTCCGATCAGGTGCAGCTTTTTGTTTTCAGTTTTTGCTTTACGAAGAGCTTGTAGTAACACAGGGTTTTTTGCAAAAGATCCGTCGCGTATGGCCACATTGATCCGTTGTAGTTCCTGATACACTACACGGCCAGCACCGATATTCAAATGACCCACTTCAGAATTTCCCATTTGCCCGTCCGGCAGCCCAACATCTTCGCCGCATGTAATGAGGGTGCTATGAGGATATTTTGAATACAGGGAACTCACAAATGGTGTTTTTGCGTGTTGTATGGCGTCTGCGGATTGTATTTTGCCCAGTCCCCACCCGTCCATGATGATTAGTATCGATGATTTTTTAGCCATTTTCTTATAAAGTGATTGATATAATGCCTTCAAAGTTAGCGCATATGGGCTGTTTTAAGCCTTTTTAAGACCCCGCTTTTAGTTTGGCATATTTTTAGCTTTCTGAGGGTGTAAACAATTTCTTATGAAAAGGCTAACAGGATGGATTCTGGCTCTTATGGCGATCATCCTTGTTTCTTACCGGAGTTTTGATAATATGGATGTGGTAGTTACCGCAATCCGTTCCGGTAATGTTACGCATTTATCCCCTTTCTTCGATGTACGTGTAGACATAACGCTTCCGGATAAGTCCGACACATATAGCAAAACTCAGGCTGAAATGGTGATCGGTGATTTCTTTAATACCAACGTAGTCCAGAATTTCAAAATTACCCAGCAGGGTGAAAGTGGCGGCACCGTTTTTTGTGCCGGTATCCTGCAAACGCGGTCAGGTAACTACAGAACATCACTATTCTTCCGGCAAAAAGGAGATAAGCATTTTCTACAGGAGATCAGGTTTCAGAATGTTGAGTACGCGGAACGTTGAACGCGTAACGCTGAACGAAGGAAAATTTTCCGGTCCATTCCCCTTTTTGTCTTTTCATTTTCTTCCAGATAAAACGTTTAAGCTTCTTACTTGCATAAGCAGGAGGCGTTTGTCGGTCTGATTCTGCAATCCTGCTTACATTTGCTCAAATTTTTTAATTGACCAAGCCCTTAGCTAATTTCGATGAGCGCCTGCAGGCATTGATTCAGACGGCTATGGCCGAGGATCTGGGGCAAGGGGACCATTCCACACTCGCAGTCATTCCTGCCGATGCGAAAGGCAAGGCAATCTTAAAAATCAAACAGGATGGAATCCTGGCGGGAGTGGAGATAGCTGAAAAAATATTTAGGTATAACGAACCGGGCGTTGTTTTTCAGGCCCTGAAAAAAGATGGCGAGTCGATGAAGTCCGGGGACATTGCCTTCACGGTTGAAGCTTTCGTTCATACAATACTTATTTGTGAAAGGCTGGTATTAAACTGCATGCAAAGGATGAGCGGTATTGCAACACTCACGCATCAATACGCAGGAAAAATTAAAGATTTTTCTTCCAAAATTCTGGATACAAGAAAAACAACACCGGGATTCAGACTGCTTGAAAAAGAGGCAGTCCGGATTGGCGGCGGAATGAATCATCGTTTCGGACTCTTTGATATGATGATGCTAAAAGATAATCATATTGACTATTGCGGCAGCATTACAAAGGCCCTGGAAAACGCGTTCAATTATGCACAGAAATATAAACAAGGTCTCAGGATAGAAGTGGAAGCACGCACATTGCAGGATGTTCACGAGGTGCTGGCTTCCGGAAAAGCGGACCGGATCATGCTGGATAATTTCAGCCCGGCACTACTCAGCGAAGCACTATCAATCGTTCAGAAAAAAATTGAAACAGAAGCAAGTGGCGGTATAAATCTGGAGAATATCCGTGAATATGCTGCTACGGGCGTGGATTTTATCAGTATCGGCGCCCTGATTCATCAGGCGCGGAGTCTTGATTTGAGTTTGAAAGCAATCTAGGCCGAAAGCGTAACGTTTAAAGCGTAAATCATTGAATGGTGGAACCTGTTCCTGCTAGTTTTTTCTTAATACGCAGTGATTTTCACTTTTTGCTTAAAATACGGAGTGAGACATAGGCCAGGTTAAATTTATTTTTTCCTGATTTTTTTTCAAGTATCATATACCCCGGAAATACCTTTTTAGGCATTTATTCGTGTTTTTGTATTATTTAAGTTACTTCTGTTTCATGACGGCTTCGGGACCGCTACGGTGATCCTTCGCTTGTTTCACGATGTCGTCCCGAAGAAATGCCGAAGCAGACATTAATCAAACAAAAATCAGTTAATAAAGAACCCCGTAAAAATTATTTTTATTATGTAGGCCACGTTTTCACTCCGTAAAATCCTTTTTTTGCGCACTTATATTTGTGGTGTCAGCAGGCAATGCCGATGGAAGACGGCCCGGACCAGCAAAATTCTAAATCTGAAAAAGCGTTTGTAAATTCGAATTCATTCTATATTAAACCTCAATACATTGGCAAAAAAAAACACTCCGGATGGAAATGGATTTGTTTATAGTACGAATCCGGATTTTAATTTTCAGACAGGAAGGTCCTCTCCTTTAGAAACGCTGCCGCCCGGCAAACAGCACCTGCGCATCATTTTGGATACCCGCCACAGAGGCGGTAAAACCGTTACTGCCATTACCGGTTTTGTGGGTAAGGGGGAAGATCTTGAAATCCTGGGGAAAAAACTCAAACAATATTGTGGTACTGGCGGCGCTGTTAAAGATGGACAGATTCTTATACAGGGAGACCAAACAGTTAAAGTGCGGGCATATTTAATGAAAGAAGGGTATAAGCCTTAACGCTGAACGCAGAACGCTGAACGCAGAACGCTGAACGCTGAACGCTGAACGCAGAACGCTGAAAGCAGAACGCTGAATACTGAACGCAAAACGCTGTATGTGAAATTCGCGAGCTCCAGGGTGTATTTTCCGCCGTAAAAAAGGGTTAAATGATCATGGAACCAAAAGTCCCTTTCATTTTATTTGCAATAAATTTTATGAGGGATTATAAAAAATTCAGTGTCTGGACAAGGTCGCATGAGCTGACAATGAAAGTATATAAAGAAATTGCACCCTGCTTTCCTGATTCAGAAAAATATGGTTTAACCAGGCAAATCAGAAGGGCCGCCTATTCAATTCCATTTAATATTTCCGAAGGATGCAGCAGAAGCTCAGAAAAAGATTTCACTCACTTTCTGGAAATTTCTTTGGGTTCAGCACATGAATTGGAGTACTGCCTGTTATTAACAAAAGATCTTTCATTTATTAGTGAAGAACAATACTCCATTTTATTTGAAAAAATCAATGCAATAAAAGCAATGATCATCAATTTAATAAAGAAGATCCGTTCTGAAACTACATAGCGTTCCGCGTTAAGCGTTCCGCGTTAAGCTTAAAAGTCCACTCCCATTGCAAACTGCCAGGTCGGAGAATTGCCAAAGAAAGTATTCATCTGCCAGCCCACATCAAGACGCAGGAAATACCCCAGTAAAGTGCTTCTGGCTCCGAAACCATAACCGCCGGCAAAGGGACCGATGCCTCCGGCTTTGATGGTCACATCTATCGGAATGGATGGATCATTATTCATATAATGAACCTGGGGTCGTTCGATATTTTTTAGTGAGCCGGCCCAGGCGGTACCAAAATCAAAGAACTGAATAAGCTGGAAATTGCGTATAAAGGCATTATTGATCGGCTTATTCATAAGTGTTGTAAATACCGGAAGACGGAGTTCACTGTTGATGGTAATCGCATTATTTCCATTCGCTACATTCTGGTTATATCCCCTCAGGTTTACAGCCAGAGACTGGTAGGCATAATTTTGAGTTATGTCCGGCTGCGGAAACTGGTTAGCTTTTGGAAACATCCAGCCATCCTGCCCACCCAGATAGTAAATCATTTTCTGATTACCCCAGGAGAAATCACCTGCCACCCGCATAGCCCAGATAAAATTCCGATAGATCGGATAATAATTACGGGCATCAAATCCAAAGTTGAACATCTTTCTTCCTTCCCCTCCGGGCTGGTTATAGGTTGCCTGCGGCTGATTGATCTGGTAATTGAAATCAATATAAAATTTATAGCGCAGGCCATTCATGATATTGATCGTCTTAATAACCGAGTTGTCAAATACATATTCGAGATGATTGACCAGGAAGACCTGCTTATCTACATAGTCAGATTTCAAAGCCAGCGTATCAAATAGCGGCACACCGGTGTAGGCGCTGGTACCTGCGGGCCGGAGACCTATTTTATCAGATCGAACGCCTACACTATAGCGCAGACTCTTGATCTTATCAAATGGATAACGGATGATGGCTTCAAACAGATTGGTGTATAATTTCGAGTCAACGAATGAATAAGTATTCGAACCATTATCTATTAATGGATAAGTACCTACATCCGTCTGCCGAAAATAAACCAGGGAAAGATCAGTGCGTTTTTTTAAATAATCTATCCTGGCGTACCATTGTCCGCCGCCATCAAAAAAAGAACCTCCTGACGGTACAAAAGTTGTGATATTGGTTCCCCCGGTTCCAAATCCAACACCGGTACCACTGCTGCCGCCAAATAAGGGCAAACGCAGGGCGCCTGTAAACCGGATATCTTCGAACAAATCCACCACAGTTGCTTTGAACATGGCATTAAACGGCTCATTACCTCCCAGCATAATAGGCAGAGACCCCGTGAACGGCTGATACTGGGTCACAAGTACGTCGTTGTTGAATCCTGCTGTGAAACTTTGCGCACTGAACAGCAGACGGTAATCGCCTAGCCTGGCGTCCTTAAGAACAGCATCGGTGGGTTCCGGTGGTGGTGCCTGAAGAATTAATTTCTGATTTAATACAGTATCGAGTTTGTCCTTGTCAAATTCGCTTTCAAAAATATCGGTCTGCACTTTTACCGTATCGGTTTTCTTCTTTGTCTGGTATTGCAAAGCCTGTCCATTGGCTATCTGACCCGCAGCAATTGTTTCTTTTCGGAATTCTGTTAGTCTCGGATTGATATTACGCTTTTTAAGAGCAGACTCATCCACTTTGAGTTTGTACAGGAATTTCAGATCACCTTCCTGTCGCACTTCGCTAACCTGACCCGTTTCACCGGCAATCTTGGTTTCGGTCAGGCCAGACTGGTAGTTGGTCAGCGCGAAAACATAGGCAGAATCATGCGTGATGGAAAAGGTATATATAGAATCCGGTTCTGTTTCTTTGTTTGCACGAAGAACAGAATCCAACTCATTCTGATCCGGATTGTGCAGTATTTCATCTCCTATTCTATAAACTGTATCGATGCCCGCCCTTCGGGTTGAGAAAAATCCCGCATATCGGTTGCTGATACCGTTTTCGTCCGAGATAAAAGTGAAATGAAAATTGTTGTATTGCATTGGATATCTCGCATTGCCATATTTCAGATCTGTGAGCTGGGAAATCTGTTTGAATTCACTCTTATTCCAGTTGTCGACCAAAAAAACATTGTAGCGGTTATTGGAAGGCAGCACCGTATCTCCAGTGGGTGCTGTGCCAGAGGGCCGGTTGGAGGAATAAATGATACCCGTTTTACTGGGAAAAGTGACAAAACTGGCATCCAGGTCATCGTAAATATCGTTTGTGATCTGTGTGGTCTCTGAAGTGGACAGGTTATATTCAAAAATGTCGGACTGACCGTTTTTAACGGCGCTCAGGATAAGGGTGTTATTATCGAGCATGTATTTCATATCCTGTATCTGATCAAAATCCAGCTCAGTTACGATTCTTTTATATTTCGATACCACATCATAAACAAAAAGATGAATCTTCCCCTCCTTGTAATAAGTCACGGCCAACCGGGTTCCCTGGGGATCCCAGGCAATCAGAGGGTAATGCGGCTGGAGGTTTTTGTCGTTACTTCTGACACCGTTTTTCAGGAGGACCTTCCGGTTCACAAAGTTTTCATGTAGAACCACACAATACTGACCACGTACAAATTCCACCACGGCATAAGTCTGACTGCGTGGAACCGGATTGGGCGAAAAATGAAAAAAGTCGGTATTATCACTCACTTCCTCTACAACGGAAATACTGCCCTTGGGGAAATTTCTTCTTCCCCGGATATCTTTTTGATATAACTCTTCTTCTTCCTGCATGAAATCTGCCAGTACTTCCTTGAATTTCTTTTTACAGATGCGTAGCGCGGCTGTATTGGTATTTCGGTAAACACGTGCGAGATATAGGAAATAGGTTACATTTTCTTTTTTGTAGCGGTTGGCAAAATAATACCAGAATGCACGGCCCGCGAGGTCAGGTTTTTCGAATGCCAGGTTGTAAAAATTTGTATACCGTCCCGAAAGCATGGCGGACTTCAACTGGTCATCCAGTTCCGTGTTCCAGGGTTCGGCTACGTAGTTAATATATCCATCGGTCATCCATGCCGGCAGGTCGAGCAGGGTCTGATTGGCTGCAAATTCACCCAGATCGTCTCCGAATAAAATATTTTCAACAAGCACCCGTGCGATTCCCTGACGGATCTGGATCCGCAATTTATTGTGATCGTCGGTATAATAAACGATCATTTTATTATTCACAAGTTTGGTGGTGCCACCGGTGGACTGCCAGTCGATATCCAGCCCAATGTTGGACTGTTCCATTTCATTAAAGCTGTTGTACATCACTATATTGGTTCTGCGCTGCATCCCGTATTCGACCTGTTGTTCGATGCCGGTCAATTCTTTCTCAGCGACCTGGCAAACATATTTGGCCAGAGGTTGTCCATTCTGATTAAAATAAGTATTGAAATTGGGAGTCTGGTAAAACTTCCACTTCATGTTTTTGAACTGGAGCCGGTTCTTGCCAAATTCAGTGGTACCAATCTGGGCTGAAACCTGAAAAAGAAAAAAAAACAGGGCGGACGTTATAAAAAAAAATTCTTTCAACTTCAACTTATGCGGATCTTGCATACCTTATTTGGAATTAAAGAAATAACCGGTTCAAGTTAAGACAATCCCTAAAACCGGGGAAATAGATTTAAAAAAGAAAAGGCGGAATGCTTACTGTAAAACGATTCATATTCAACCCCATCCAAGAGAATACATACGTGGTTTACAATGGAAAAGATGCCTGCGCCGTGGTTGATCCCGGTTGTTATTTTCCGGAAGAAAAGCAAAGTCTGAGCCACTGGTTTAAAGAACATCACCTGCATCCCAATCTTTTGTTAAATACCCATTGCCATCTGGATCATGTTTTTGGCAATAAATGGGTAGCGGAGCATTATAACCTGATATTGCAGATGGGGGAGAAAGAATTATGGACCTTTAAATTCGCACCGGAGTCAGGCGTTCGCTGGGGCATGCCGTTTGAAAATTATTCAGGTGAAATTATTTTTTTAAAGGAAGGGGATAAGATACTGATGGGGGAGGATATCCTGGAAGTTTTTTTTACACCGGGTCATTCGGTGGGCCATATTGTATTTTATGACAGCAAACAGGGTTTTTTGATTGGCGGGGATGTTTTATTCAGATTGGGGATCGGCAGAACTGACATTCCTGGCGGTGATACAGAGGTTTTATTTAATAGCATCCGCAATAAATTATTTACTCTTCCAAACGATGTGATCGTATATCCCGGTCATGGGGAACCGACTACGATCGGTTATGAAAAAGAGAATAACCCCTTTTTAAGCCCAACGCGTAACGCGTAACGCGTTAGGCAATCTGCCAACTGCCAACCGTCAACGCAGATTATTCCTATACCAATCGACCGCTATTTTCAAACCTTCGGAGAAATTGAAGACCGGTGAATAACCTAAATATGATCTGGCTTTTTCAATGGACGCCAGAGAATGAGGAATATCTCCTTCCCGGTTAGGCCCATGGATCACTTTTATATCTGTTACGGAAGGATCAGATACTGCAAGGTATTTTTTTAGCAATAGAACCAGCTGGTTCAGTGTGGTTTGTTCCCCGTAAGCTATATTATAAACTGTGTTGAGGGCATCCTGGTTTTTGGTGAAGAGCGCCAGGATATTGGCCTGGACCACGTTTTCAATAAAGGTAAAATCTCTTGAATGATTGCCGTCGCCATTGACTACAGGGGACTGGTTACTCAATAACTGATTTGTAAATTTTGGTATAACAGCAGCATATGCTCCATTGGTATCCTGCCTTTGTCCGAACACATTAAAATATCGAAGACCAATTAATTCCATTTTATAAGTGGCAGCAAAAACATTTGCGTACAGTTCGTTCACATATTTTGTGACCGCATAAGGAGAAAGCGGGTTCCCGATTTTTTCTTCCACTTTAGGAAGTTCCTTGCTATCTCCATAAGTTGATGATGAAGCCGCGTACACCATTCGTTTTACACCACTTTCTTTTACGGCAACCAGCATATTTAGAAAACCGGAAATATTCACCTCGTTGGTTGTGATGGGATCAAGGATTGACCTGGGGACCGAACCCAATGCAGCCTGGTGAAGAACAAAATCCATATCTGATACAGCAACCTGGCAGGTTTTCAGATTCCTGATATCTCCATTGATAAATTCGAAGGAAGAATGGGAATAAAAAGGCTGGATATTCTTCAGATACCCTGTGCTCAGGTTATCGAGTACCCTTACCCTGCCGGCCTGATGCCTGATCAGATATTCAGCCAGGTTTGAGCCAATGAATCCGGCACCTCCGGTTATTAAGAAAGAATATTTACTTAAATCAACGATATGATAGGGATGTTGATACATGATCAGAGACGGGCATCAAAATTTCCCCCGGTTAAAACACCTTTAACGTCATATATCACAGAGTTTTTATTTACGAGTTCGCGGATTTTTAATTTATTGAATTCATCATGAGCGACAGCTAAAATAACTGCGTCGTATTTTGCAGAGCCATCGCTCAGAATATTAGTGGTAGTAATTCCATACTCATGTTTAACGTGGGCCGGTTCGGCCCATGGGTCACAAATACTTACATTCGCCTGATAGCTCTCCAGTTCACGAACAATATCAATCACCCCTGTGTTTCGCACATCTGTGCAATTTTCTTTGAATGTAAAACCCAATATCAAAATACTGGAATTTTTAATCGGGATCTCTTTTTTTATCATCAGTTTGATGGTTTCACTGGCCACATACGCCCCCATACTATCGTTCAGTCTTCTTCCTGCGAGTATAATTTCAGGATGATAGCCCGCTTCTTTTGCTTTTTGTGCGAGATAGTATGGATCCACACTGATACAATGGCCGCCAACCAGGCCTGGTTTGAATTTAAGGAAATTCCATTTTGTTCCTGCAGCTTCCAGTACTGCCGTGGTATCAATGCCCAACAAATTGAATATCTTAGCCAGTTCATTTACAAATGCAATATTGATATCTCTTTGGGAGTTTTCAATCACTTTTGCTGCCTCTGCTACTTTAATGGATGGGGCCGGATGTGTTCCGGCTTCAATGATCGTGTTGTAAAGAGCATCTACTTTTTTTGCAACTTCCGGTGTTGATCCGGAGGTTATTTTCAGAATTTTAGATACGGTATGCAATTTATCTCCCGGATTAATCCGTTCCGGAGAATAACCGCAAAAGAAGTCGATATTAAATTTTAGTCCGCTGATTTTTTCCAGTATCGGGGCGCATTCTTCCTCAGTAACACCCGGATAAACAGTGGATTCGTAAATGACGATGTCACCTTTCTTCAAAACACTTCCAACGGTTTCGCTTGCTTTATAAACGGGACCAAGATCCGGGTTATTATGTTTATCTGTGGGTGTTGGCACCGTTACGATATAATAATTACATGAAACAATATCAGTAACAATATCGGTGCAATAGAGACCTTTTAATCCGGGGGTACCGGATAACACTTTTTTCAAATCGGCGTCTTCGATCTCCAAAGTCTGGTCCCTTCCACTTATCAATTCGTTCACCCGGTTTTTATCGATATCAAGACCAACAACCGGGTATTTTTTTGCGAATTCGACGGCGAGTGGAAGGCCTACATAACCCAGTCCGATCACCGCGATACGGTAATTTATTTCCATATTTTAAAATTAGCTGTCACTGACCGCATTTGCGGACAGTGCGGGAATTCGCCTGAAAAAATTCCTCTATAGAAAGGTCGGTTTTGAATTCACGATCCGTTCAATAGTCGGCAAAAATATGGATTCCAAAACTAAGTGGGTGAGGTGACCGAAGCGCGGAAGATGTTTGGGAGGGAATGTTCTTATCGTATTAGCAGTGTTGAACCGGTCTCTTTCACAATCCTGCCTGAATAATCGGTATAATGAAGCAACCATATATAGGTTCCGTTTGGCTGCATCTGACCATTTAATCTGCCGTCCCATTTCTTCGCAGCATCACGGGATTCAAATATGAGTTGTCCAAAACGGTTAAATACCCTGAACTCAAGATCGTTAAGACTCAGGGCATTAACGGGATAAAGGTAATCGTTTAGGCCATCGCCATTCGGGGTAAATGCGTTGGGCACCGTTACTTCACAGCTTTGGAGTTTGGTAATTTGTGCTGTTGCTGTATCCTTGCAACCGATACTGTTTTCGGCAATAAGGCTTACGTTAAATATTTTTCCTCCATTCACATGGGGAAACAGATGACTGCCCGGATTTTTGTCTTCGCTGGTGTTGCCGTCACCAAAATTCCAGTACCATGAAACGGGATCGATGGTACTTGTATTATTGAATGATATTAAATCCTGCGGACACATGCCACCATTCGTTGTGAATGAAGCACGCAGTGGCTTGGTCCCGGAGTCATATATAATGGCCGTGCCGCCGCCAAAATACAGAGAATAACCACTTTCTGTCTGGTTATAATGGCTTATAAAAAGGAGGTAATGATGGCCTTCCGCGAGCACCGGCATGCTGCTGAATGATGTAATACTATCGGGTGGGAATGTGGCGCATTCGATTCGCGCATTGCCGCCGTTTCGCGACCCTGTTAATCCGGGAGTCCCGGCCCAGTTACCTGAATCAATCAAACCCACTGTTGTGTAAGCATCATCCGGATCATGACCGGTAATATCGTAGATCATCCAGTCATAGTCATCGCCGGGGTCACTGGGTGTGATCAGAAATCCCAAAGTTCCTCCGGTGAAACATGTAAATGAATACCAGAAGGGATTTGTATCGAGGTATTCCATACTGTCTGCCGTGCAATTGGGCAGAAGCATGATATGTGTGCTGCCCATCGGAACGGTTAGTTGTTTAAAAGTACCAGCAGTACACACTGGAAAAGCAGTCGAAGCGAGCTGACTCTTAACAGGGAAAAGTTGTGCCAGACAATCAACGGATATAAAAAACATGATTGTCTGTGAAGCGGCTTTCACACGAGTACGGATTAGGTGGTTTCAATTATTCTTAGTAGGCATTTTTATCACCTTTCAGAGTATTATATATTGTTAACCATGTTATTTTCAGGTCCAGCCAGATGCTCCAGTTTTCCATATACCAGATGTCATGCTCGATGCGGCTTCGAAGTTGATTTTCATCTTTGATTTCGCCTCTAAGGCCGTTCACCTGGGCCCAACCTGTAATTCCGGGTTTCAGGAAGTGACGTATCATGTATTCTGCAGTGCTTTGGAGTACATATTTGTGTGCGCAAGCATATGTGGCCGCGGACCGATCACGGACATATTGCCCAAAAGTACGTTTACGAATTGCGGAAGTTCATCCAGATTCGTTTTACGAAAAAACCGGCCAAGGGGTGTAATCCGCGAATCGTTTTGTGTCACCTGCTTCGTATTAGCTTCGCTATTTTTTGTCATTGTTCTAAGTTTATAGCATGTAAACTGCACATTGTTCTTTCCTGACCGGACCTGTTTGAAAAAAATGTCGCCACGGGAGCTGATTTTGATCAGCAGGGCCAGAATGGGAATAAGCCATGAGAGAATCAAAACAATAACGAGTAAACTGAAAATGATATCAAAAAATCTTTTTTTTGCGCTGTTGACAAGATCTTCCAGTGGTTCGGGACGAAGAGAAAGAATAGGGAAATTATCCTGGTATTCGACATAAGTTTCCCTGTTTACATATAATTTGAAGTCAGGAATAAACTTGAATCGTATCAGGGATTTTTCAGCTTGTTTGGCCATTTCATATATACGTATATTTTTTTCAGGTGAAATAGTCGAATAAATTTCATGGATATTATGGCTGATCGCATAGTCAACACATTCGTCAATGTTCCCGATGATCGGAAGTTTGGTTAGTTCACTGATCAGGTCGGGATCCTCGAAATATCCATCAACGCGAAAATTTCTGCGGGTAACACTAAAACGTTCAGCAAATCTCTTTGCCACATCGTTGTAACCCACGATAACGATTCTTTTGGAAACCTGGTTTGACTTGTTCAAAGAATAAAAAACACCGATCATCAAAATCCTGGTCAGCATCAGGAAAAAGAAAAACCCGGAAAAATTGATCAGGATGAAAAGACGTGAATATGGATAATGATAAAGAAAGACGAAAATCAGAATGCAGATTACGAAAATAATAAATGCCTTAATGGTCTTTTTGATAAAATGATAAACATCAGAATGAGAATCCTCCGCATATAGCCCCACGCCGTAAGCAGAGATCAGCCAACCCATATTTCCAACCAGAAAAAGCAATCCGTAAGGACGGTCGTTATCTGTAGGAACGCCTTTAAAATTTAATATAAGCCAGATATGTACTAGGCTTAATGCAACGAGATCTCCACAAACGAAGAGGAAACGAAATAAATTGATATACCGGCTGTTCATGTTTGTTATGAGGTAAGTTTAGAGACCATCAAATTTTAAATCTCTTTTCAAGAAAAAAGTATAAGTAATAACCTGCGGCAGCACCCGTTACATTTAACATGATATCGTCCACATCCGCATAGCCGACTTCGAAAATATACTGTAGTGATTCTATGACAAAACTCAGGATCAAACTCGAAATAAGTATGGCAGATAATTTGTAAACCCTGAATATCGAGATGAATATGAAGGAAAGCGGAACAAATAAAACAATATTTCCAAACAGATTGGAAAAATAGTTGAACGCACCCATATCGTGAATATGCCTGAAATCGCGGAACACCTGAAAGGGAATCAGATTTTTTTCATGTCCATAGGAATGCCTTCTCCTTCTGGAAAAGAATGTCAGGTAAGTGAGGGCCGCCAGGTAAGCGGTCGTAAGAAATCCTTTTAAATAATTCTTATCCAGAAATTTGTCCGTCGAAAAATACATTGAAATGGTTTTGGATAAAACTGTAACTACGGTGTATCGACTATTTCTTTGGTGATCGTTGGATTCGGGAAGAATTTTACATTTTGCTGGGCCGATGCCTGGCCATTAAGTTTTGCATCCTTATTATTTTCCTTTTGTCCATTATAAGACTGCTGACTGATACCCAGAATATTGCAAACCTCTGAAATGCCGATACCGATATCGGCCTTTTTAAGAGCATAAATAATTTGCTCTTCCGTAAAATGTTTGATTCTTTTTTCGATAATTTTTACCTGGGTGAAATATCTCGGCAATATATTGTCAATCATCAGGTATTCTTCGGCGAATTTCCGGGCATTTGTTTTTAAATCCCTGTAAGTTCCCTTTACTGAATTCAGTATGGCTTCTGTTAAAGAATATTGGTTTTCCGGCTCGATCAAAATACCGATATTATGTTCTTTTATCAATGAGAACAAGCTTGTCTTGGGCTCTGACGTGACCAGCGCCAAGCCGCTGACTGCAAGTATATTTGTTAGCTTGGAGGGCATCAGCAGGTCATTTACATTTGATTTTTGAAGCACTAAATGAAGATCAGCGACATTGAGAAACTGATTTAATTTTTCCATTGGTTGCAAGGGCATGAAAATAACATTATCGAGTTCCAGTTGATTTGCCAGATCGATGAGCTTTTCTTTGTAGGGCCCGGATCCACAGATGACAATTTTGATATCTTTATGACCGATCAAATCTTTCGCAGAATAGATCAGCGTTTGAAGGCCCTGCTTTTCGCCAATGGCGCCGGAGTATAAAATGATTTTATCTGTTTTTGAGAAATTGAATTCCTTTCTGAAATCTTCCTGATTTTGTATCGGGTGAAAGGCATTTGTATCCACCCAGTTGGGGAAAAGAATAACATCTCTGCCATATTTCAGTTTGATTTTTTCAATCATGGCATCTGAAATAGTGCTGACAAAATCTGCCTTTTTGATAATACGCCTTTCAATGGCCAGCATCACCTTAAAGATTTTTTTCCCTTTCAGCATGCCCAGTTCAAACGCAGCGTCGATCTGCAGATCCTGAATATGATAGATAAGTTTTGTGCCCCGTAGTCTCTTGTACATCAGCCCCAGGAGACCGATCTGAAAAGGGGGCGCTATGGATATAACACAATCATATTTCTTTTTAAATAGAATGATTGAAATCAATCGCAGGAACGCGCTGACAAAAAAAGTAAAATCGCTGAATACTCTTTTTTTACCGACAGGTGTTTCGGGAACGTAGTGAGGGCATCTGTAAATTCTGATATCTCCCGATCCGGTTTTCTTTTCCAGTTCGGTTTTATAACGGAAAATTTTATTTATATAGGGAAACTGGGTTTTCCAGTAAGGATAATAGGGGAAAGTGGTTATTACACCGCATTCGAATCCGTTTTTTGAGAGCCATTCTATCATTTCACCATTGAACTTCCCAATGCCGGTGGGTTCTGGATAATAGTTGCTACTTAATACAAGAATTCTTTGATTTTGCATAACATTGAATTAAGCAATTAAGAAATAAATGTGTTAATATGGCAAGTTCTATGGCAGGATGGCAAACAGTATGACGGCAAGCAGAAGAGGCAGGGAAAAAAAATCCTAGTAACTAGGTTCTGCAGTAGGGTAGGGAACGCGTATAGTCAAAGATGAGGGAGTACGTAATTTACTGCAAATTCATATCCAACATTCCGAAAAGGTGATTCCTGGTTGAATATATTTATTTTATATATTTTTTTTATTACAAGTATTTATTTACAATTAAATAATATATCCGATAAATAGCGGCGCGTGGCAGATGTTTCAATGTATTGTTTCGCTCGCTTTAGTGCTCACATGATACGATGATTTAGCTTTGGGATATGCATAGAAATCGGTTGGAGAATGCTGTTCTACTATATAATCGAATCTCTCCAAAAAACTTTTCGCTTCACCATCTGTAATATTTAAAAGTTTCATTCTCTCGAAATTGTGTTCAAAGAAAATATGATCAATTTTCTTTTCCTGAAGAAGCCTTTTTGAGCCGTAAAGGACCCAGGTGTCAGCACCTTCTGTATCGATTTTTAAGACGTCGATTTTGTATATGCTATTTTTCTCTGCGTAATTATCCAGGGTATCAACCTCCACGTTTATAGCGCGCGCGTTGTTCTTTAAAGAAAACCCTCCCCAACCAGTTTGTTTATTTTCGGTTGCCAGGTCAAACTTTAGTTTTCCCTTTTCTTTCCCAATGGCATTTGGAATTATTGTAATCGCTCCGGACAGGTTATTTTTATTGACATTGTTGTTCAACGGTTGTAAATTAACAGGTGAGGCTTCAAAAGCAAATACTTTATTTATGGGATTTTGAGTTGCCCATAAACACGAAAAGTACCCATAATTTGCGCCTACGTCTACCAATATTCCTCCCTTTATTCCGAGTTTTACAATGGTCTTTGTTAATTCTAATTCGTAAAAACCATTGAAGATGATAGATTGATGTCCAACATCATTTTTTGACAGATCCATTTTGAGTCTTTTATCAAAATGGAGCAGGATATTTTTATCATCAATGTTTGAAAAGAGCTTCTGAAGCCTCCAACTAATTCTTGCTCTTAGAGTTAATGGGTAAATAAATCTGGTTAACATTACATGAATTTTTAGAAGTTTTCAATCGATTAATCTTTAAACCGGATTATATCCGAAGGTGGTTTGGTAACTTTAATTTCAAAAAGAAAATAGTTTCTAATGCTCCGTAGTCAGGCTAATATGTATACTCTGTTCCCGAATCGAATGGAGGTTTGATATTTTCCATCTGTGGATGCCTCCGTGATAACTTTCGTCGCAGTGATATAAATAATAATCCGGGCCAACTTTTACCATGCCGGCGGAGAGCACATTGCCTGCCATTTGCGCAGGCGAAACAGCTCCATTCCCTCCAAATTCCGTTCCGGTTACGCCAAATACAGCGACCAGTAATCCATCACCATATACATGCTGCCATTTATTTGTTTGAGTTTGTTTCCAGAACTCTCCGTGGTATCCCCAGAATATATTATTTTCTTCTACGAGTATGGGACCACCCGGATACTGAACGGTGTTGCCCATGTCATATCTTCCGTCTGCAGGATAGGGACCATTATAACTTGGATACGTTCCTTTGGCCGTTTTAAACATCCACAAATTATTTTTCAATGCGCCCAAATGCCATTCATTACTGGAATGGCTGTAGTTCGGAGATCCGCCTTCATAGGTAATATAGTACCCGCTATCCGTAGAATTGAGTACGTATCCTTCCCACCGTATAACCCCCACAGTTACCGGATCATTAATGTTTATATCCGGAGTTTCTGTTAAACGAACTTCATCGGCATACACGGGATTCTGTTTAGCGTCAAATCCGGCTAAAGCTTTTTCGTACATGGAAGTGGGATTTCCGATACTGCGTACAGAGATCCTGCGAATACTTCCATTAGGCATGATCAGTGAATACCTGGGAGATGTTACACCTGTATATCGTATACCTGTCGCCGTGAGTTCAACAATCTCATATATATCAGTCACATTATTCAGCTGCAAGGCATAAGTTCTTCCGTTACCAAGCGTGGCAGGTGATTTTAATCTGTTGAATTCATCATCATACTCATTTAAAACTGTATATCTCCAATTCCTGACCAGGGTCCACGAACCGTTTTCAGAGGAAAGCGGCTTGCTGTAATCCACATTGAATTCAAGATAATCGGCAAAGACCCTGGCAGGATTGGTTCCATCAATACCGGTGCATCGGAAATGTGGTAAAAACATTACGGTATTGACAAAACTTCTGTTCTTTGCAAAATGCTGTATCCGGTAATTATATGTATCTCCGACCCACAAAGAACCATCCGGCTGGAAGGCAATATAAGACGACGCACCAAACCGGGTCGCGCTGTCCCGCTGATCACTAAAATAAAATTTGTCGTTTGCAACAATTGGCGAGGCTGAATATCCTCCGACCTGCCCCAATGTCCATAATGGCAAACCATTCAAGGTATTGAAACCTTTTACTTGCTGACTGGTTCCTCCGTCTATAATGGCTAAACAGGAATTATCCGGATTCACCGACATCGCCAGTGGACTTTCTAACCCGGAAATGATAATACCTGAAGAAGAGAGCTGCCCGTTTTTCGAAACATTGTATTTGCTAATAACCTTTCCGGACCTTATCCATAAATTATTATCAGGGTCTGTAGTCAGTGTTTCCGGCGAGGTAAAATTCAGGTTGGTTATCAGGGCACCGGAATTTTTATCGAATACTTTGATCAAATTCAAATCACGATGGGCGACGAATAAAAAGTTTGAATACTTTTGGACAGCTAGGCCCGTAATGGTTCCATGAACATCATTCAATTGATCGATGGTGCTTTTGTATGTTGTATTCCATGCAGTTTTATAGGGCCTTCCGGCTGGAAAAGTATATTGATCATTCGTATTAATTCCAGACGCGAAAATGAACCAGGAAGATGCGTTATTTGAAAAAGCATCAAATCCGGCATAATACACATTATTTGCATCGGCATCCAGGAAAAGGGTCCATTGCCCCGATCCGGCTGAAGGAAGATTTATTACTTCTCTTATATTAGGCGATGCTAAATTAAATTTGGCCTGCGATGGATGCTGCTCGGGATAACCCATGCTATAATAGGCATAGTTGCCGCTTATGGTGATACCATTCATTGCTGAAAAGGACGCATGAACCTGGTTGCCGCTTTTTGATGTTGAGGTATTTCCGATGACTCCTTCCCAGGTATAGGTAACATTGTTTGAAAGCACCTTAATTGTATAATTGCCCGGGTCGACAAATTTGCCTTCATCGTTTATTGCATCCCAACTGCTATCATGTACTCCTTTGGAATATCTGACACCACTCCAGAGAGTTCGTATTAATACACCGTCACTTGTGTAAACGCCGGCACTGGTGAGGGCGCTTTCACTCAGCGTAAACCGAAACATAATCAGCTTGGGTTTATTTTCCTGCTTTTTCAGGCACTTGCCAGAACTGTTACTTGTTGTAAAAATGCAGGCAGGGATTAAAAGCGAAAAAATTATTTTGGTCGTTGTGGCCATTCTGTATTATTTCCTCTTATAACCTTTGTGGTTTATCAACCAGTTGATGGTCTCCCTCGTTCCTTCCGCCCTGCTTACAGGCAGATCCCGGGCAATTTCATAAATCTCATCCAGCGGAAGTATATTATTTGTAGTCATATTTGACAGTCTGAAACTTGAAATGGGAAACCGAATGGAAAGCTTCGAAAGTATGTCTCCGAAAATAGATGCGGACTTAATAATAAAGAATGGGATTCTTTTTATTTTTTTTCTGCGTAGGTCAAGAGAAATTTCATTTGCCCACTGAGAAATTTGGATGGGTGGATTATCACCCAGATACAGGGTTTTAAAATTTGCATTGTCCGATATTAGAATTTTCGCGATTTGGTTAACGATGTTTTCTACATACCCATATGTTTTTGAACAGGTGCGTCCAAAGTCGAAATATTTTCCGTTGTAAACGATATTGAAAAAATCAATATAGGGTATTCCGAACCAGGGACCCCAGATGGAGGTAGGCCTGATAATAACCCATTTGATATGAGGGTCTGTGATTTTTTTCACTAAAAGCTCGCCCTTTACTTTGCTTTCTCCGTATAATGTGTGGGGCTTATAATCATCGTAAGATTTGGGAATATAGCCCGGTTTGCATACATACATGGAAGAAGTAAATATTACTTTTTTTAAATGGTTTAATTTCCCGCATATGCGGATGATATTTTCAGTTCCTTCCACATTGGCGTTATAATAATCATGATTTCTGCCGTTGAGATCCGTGATGGCGGCAAGGTGTATGATATAATCGGGAGAAAAGTGCAGGATTTCTTTTTCCAGACCACTGTAGTCAAGTATATCGATCTTTTTCCAGGTTGAAGTGAACGCGGCATTGGCCGGTGAATGTTTGTCGATATTCAAAACCTGGAAATTTTTCGACAGGCAGCCAATCAGGTTGGTACCGATAAAACCGGATCCTCCGGTGACAATAATTTTATTCATAATTGATTGCTTATCTGTCCCTGACTGGTGTTGCAGGGGTTCCTGTGCAAATTTTACCGGCCGGCAAATCTTTGAATACACTGCTTCTGGCACCTACGATCGTTCCTTCACCAATGCGAACGCCGGGCGCCACATATACGTCATTTGTTACCCAGCATTCATTTTCAATAATGATGGGCTTTGAGAAAATATTAAATGCCAGTTTTTGATAATGATGACCTCCTGTATTCAGATAGACCCGGTGGGCAATAGCGACATGTGAACCTATTTGAATATCACCGAGGCTATATAATACGCTGTTATCTCCGATCCAGCTAAAGTCTCCGATTTTTACTTTCCATGGATAAGTTATTTTCACAGTGGACCTGACTTTTACATTTTTACCAATTTCCGCTCCAAACATTTTGAGAAGAAAGCTTCTCCAGTTGTACAAAAATTGCGGTGACCACTGGAATAACGTACTCTGTACCAGCCACCATAATTGTACAATAAATTTAGATCTCCCACGAAATTCCGCCGGCACACTGAATAAATTCAAATCCTGATACTTCATTGTGGTTGTGTAGCAGGTGTTGAAGAAGATATAACCGCTGTTATTTCTGTCAATAATCTTTTTGCAGCCGGGATAATTGAAAATTCATTTTGGAATAGAGTTTTAGCCCGTAACCCGAGAATTTTTATTTCGTCATCTTTCAGGGAAATGCATTTTTCCAGGATTCCTTCAATGCCACTTAGGGTATCTTCCGAAACAAATCCACCCCCTCCTTCCTCGATTTCCCTCCATATATTAACCTGGTTTGTGATCGCAGTCGGTTTACCGCAGGCCATCGCCTCTACTACGGCAATACCAAAATTCTCCTGATGACTTGGCAGAATGAAAAAAACAGCATTATAAAATGCACCCCATTTCGCTGTTCCTTCCAGCATTCCCGGAAAATAAACGGAATTTTTTATCCTTTGTGATTCAGAAACTTTTTTCAGGATACCCTGCCCATAGGATGTATTTATTCCGGGCCCGGCGATCACTAACTTTGGTAGTAAGGTCATGTCAGATAATTTCCTGAACAAATTCTCATAAGCCTGTATAAGTATATCAACTCCTTTTTTGGGATGTATCCGGCTTAGAAACAGAATGTAGGGTGTTTGATCGGTTAGTTGTGGACATTTTTTCAGGAATTCTGTTTGCATAATATCTGAAAAACAAGGAGGTTTTTTTACGCCCAGCCCGACAATCAACTCACGTTTTGGCCTGTATGGTTTAAACGTTTCTCTCGCAAGTATACTTTCCTCCTGACAAGTGAAAAGAATTCCATCTGATCCGTTAACAATATATTGTTCGATAAATTTCCAATAGACAATATTTCTCAACGCCTTTAATTTTCTACCATGGGTTTTTTGAAAATATGGATCCAGCATACCATGCGGCATTGTAAAAAGCCGTTGATTGTTTTTGCCCGATGGCTCTGATGTAATTTTATTTTTTTTAAAATGCCTGATCATTTTACTAACTGAATAACCATGGTATAGCCACAGTCCATGGATAATGATGATGTCGAAAGATGATAAATGTTCTGTCAGCCACGGCTTTAACTTTTTGCTATAGCTCCATGGCCCGCTTCCCGGTCCCAGGGCATGTACCATGATTCCGTGAGGAATTTCGGAGGCGGCATCCAGGCTTATTACTTCATTTTCGACGCCCAATTCTGAAAGACCCTCAATAATGTTTACAATTGCCTGCGAAACACCACCTGCTTTAGGGTTCATCTGATGTGTCGCATGAAGTACTTTCAACGGTCGTGGTAATTTGGATGAATTTTCGTCATGATTCACCTGCGATTTCTTTATATATCGATTCAACTTTGTCCAGCATTTTCCGGGGATCAAATCGTTTGGAATTTTCCATTCCTTTAGAAATAATGCAGGCCCTTTTTTCTGAGGGGAAATTCAGAATTTCTTCGAGAAGAAGTCCTGCATGCTGGGCCCAACCGGAAATTTCATTTGGTAATATGGGCATGACTGGAATCAGAAACCCTGCTTCTCCGGCGACCTCATTCATGGGAGCGTCGTCTGTCGTGATTACCGGGCAACCCGACGCCATTGCTTCAGCAATGGGCCATCCAAAGCCCTCCGCAATTGATGGATAAAGCAATACAAGAGCACCGGAATATGCATTTCTGACAAATTCATCATTCCTGTTAGATAAGAAATGTATACTTTCCCGGAATGGAGAAGCCATATGCCGTCTCCGCAGGGCCGGGTCGGCATACTCGCCTATTAATATTAGAGGATGATCTTTTTTACTGAATGTCCGCCATTGGTCATAAATATCCACCACACCCATTCGATTTTTATAAAATTGATTTCCTCCTACATGAAGAATATATCCGGTCTCAAGGTGAATACCGGTACTAATCGCAAGTTTTTTCCTGGCATCATCGACGTTCAGATATTTGAATTCCTGGTTCAATCCATTATAAACCATCTCCGATTTTAATGGCGTAATAGAAAGAAACCTGTGCAGGTCCTGCTTTGTTTTTTTTGAAATAGAAATGAAATATTTTCCCTGCAAAAATCCTTTTTTAATTAGTCGCTGATATACTCTGCCTGTCCAACCCAATTCATTTTGAGGAATTTCTCCCATCGCCGAACGTTGCGCAAGAAAATCGTGGCAATGTATTACATGCGGTCGATTATTCACTAGGGGCACCCAGGGCCCGAGAGCATGATCTGAAAAAACAAATAGCGTTTTTGAAGAAGTATTTTTTAGTTGCTTTTTTACCTGAAATGGAAAAACGATATATTGATCGATATAGCCAAGCCATTTATGGAAATTCCCGTGGGAAGATATTCTTGCAAAGTATGAATGCGGAAACCAAAGATTTACATCATGACCCCGGGATCTCATTCCCTCTGCCAGAATTTTTGCATATCTCGGCATACTTTGATGTGCAATAAATTCAGGATGTGCGAAAATGATGATATTCATAAATAGTATCAGAGGTCATTTTCACTCATTAATGCAGATTCTCTGTCCGGAACAGGGATGCGAATTCTCTTCTTCATATTATTTTTAGATTTTTGCCCATCCGGATTCTCGCCGGGCTTCAGGGCGGCTAACACAAGTCCTCCGCCCAGGGCAAAAAAACCTAAAGAAACGGGCTGACCTAATTGACCTTTTATCAGTAGTAATATTTCAAAGCTCAATACCATCCACGCCAGGCACTCGTCAAATTTTAATTTCCGGTAACATGCTGCTGTGATTTTTACAGCTAGGCCGACTCTGATCAATATGGCGAAAATTCCCAATAGCGTACCCATCTCACCGATTAACCTGGGCCATTCTTCTTCCGCTATTAAAAAATTCACTTTCCCTGTAAGTAACTGGCTTCCGGCATTCGTTCCCATACCTAAACCGTACCCAAAAAAAGGAAGGTCGGTAAAATTTGAAAATGATCCGGTCATGCTGCCTAAAAATCTGGTTCCCAAAGTACCCTTTAGTCCGCCTTCATACTCGCTGGCATTTTCAAACCGCACGGAGAATGCTTCTACAGCCGTACTGAACATCGGCATTATTGAAAGCAGGAGAATAACGATCGTACTGGCCATAACGGCAACGACCAGCCTTCCCAAATATTTCCGGTTATTCATTAATGCTAGACTTGCGAAAACCAACGACACAGCCACCTGGAAAAACAAAGTACGACTGATCGATATGGGTATTGAGATAAACAAACAAATGCTGGCCGCAATCAACAAGACCCGGTTAACCAATTTCGGATTGATCCAAAAATAAAATACGAAACAGGCAACCAGGCTGTAGAAAAGTGTATTTCCATTAGTAAACGAAAATGTACCGGGAGGTCTGAAATAACCCAGGGCCCCGCCATTAAAACCGGCGCCGTTCAGGTCTCCCCCGACACCTCTGTTAACCCAGGAAGATTGCGGACTATAAAATTGTAAAATAATCAAAACGGTCATGGGGATAGAAAGCCATAGAATCACTTTGCCGAGTTTTATTACATCTTCTTTATTGAAAATACGTCCGATAATAAAAATGACAGGGAAATGAAGAAGAAAGATCCTCGCACCAAACAAGGCAACAAACATGTTTCCGTGACCAAAGAAAATGGCGGTAAAAAAACTGATGATGCCCAGTAAAATGGTACCGCTAAGATAGATATTTGCACGAAGCAGGTTTTCCTTCCAGCTCAACAGAATCAGCCACAGGGCAACCGGATCGCGTACAATCAGAAGAGGAGTAGCTAATCCCGGCAATAACCACTTTCGCAATGCACCTTCAAAAATTAATAGAAAAAGGTAAATCCAGATCCCTGTTTTTAAATACGTATATCTCTTGTTGATTTTCGTTTTTTAAAAAGTTATTGCCGGATAGATCCAGCAGTTATTTCATAAATATTTGATAATCGCTTTTGTTATATCCTTTCCGTACATATTCCATGGCCTTGACCTGGCAGTCTCCATTGCGGCTTTGCCATTTGATCTTATAACAGACGGATTCGTAAGAAGATTTTCAATGCTTGTCCGCAACTCATCTCTTGCACCGGCCCGTATCAGCCAGCCATTTTGGTTATTGGTAATCAGGTCCGGACCGGCTGTTCTTTCGGTAGTAATTACCGGCGTTCCCTGTGACATCGCCTCGGAGATTACCAAACCAAATCCCTCAAAAAGCGAAGGAAAAATCAGCACGTCGTGTTGTCGCATGAGTTTTAAAATATCTGTATGCGGCAGACTGGGTATCCATGTATGTTTGGTTAAAGCGATATTCAGTGCATGACATTCCTCAACAGCTTTACATCCTACGACCGTTAACTCAATGTGATGCTCCAGTTCTTCTGCTACCGCAAAAAGGTCCGCGATTCCTTTTCTTTGGGAAAGACCTCCTACAAATAAAATTTTCAACCGGCGATGGCCTGATGCCGGAGCAAATTCCCTGTTTGAGCAAACCGGCGGAAAGCCATAAGGAATCACTTCAATCGGCGGCAATATTCCAGGATAATCGAGCAGGGTGGTGGCGGTAAAAGTACTTGCCACGATGATCACATCAGCCAGACTCAATTCCTCATCTTTACGATTCAGTTTTTCTTCGGAGTCTTCAAAATTAGTAAGTGTGACAGCCCAGTCGGGAAATCGTTCACGTTCGCCTTTTAATAGTTTCAAAGCAGCCCTCCAATATCCGATCGGAAGATCATAAAAACATTTGAGTCCTATTTTTTTTGCCTGGCTGAAAGTAAACAAACTTCCATCTTCATAATGATATACGGCCTCTACTCCTCTCGAAGCGGCGCTTTTCAGGTCCGCTGCCACTTTCTTATCTATATTTTGGTATACAGCATCCAAAGAAAAATATCCAGTTTCGTGCCGGTTCAGGCTGACAATGCCGGCTTTTGATGTCAGTATTCGTCCAACTTCACGCCAGGGCCATACTCTGGTAAAAGGCCGGAGATTTGGATTAAAACGACGTCGCCTGATCTCGGAAAATAAATGAATGCCCCCGAGCCGGTCTAATAATGTTCCGGGAAAAGAGGCGACAGAAGTATAAAAATCAGACAATAAATCCGCCTGCAGCAGGCCCTCCGCCGTTGCCCGGACATTTGCATTGCCTGTGGGATGAGTTAAAATTAATTTCATATTGAACGGCTGGTTCAAAAGTTCCCGATTAAAATAATAGCAAATCTTTTATCCGATTAACCAGCATCGATTGAATGCCAGAAATTCGCAGGGATTATAGTTTAATTGGTCAACCCTTTTTTTTGGAACCACTTTCGCCGGGTTACCCACGACGATTGCACCGGGTGCCACAGATTTTGAAACGACGGCTCTTGCACCCACCACACAACCCCGACCCAGGCTAACACCCGGAAGAATCATGGCGCCTGTGCCAATCCAGACATAGTCTTCTATCTCAATTCTGCCCTTGACGTGTTGCCATTCAGGATCTGAAACGTCATGAGATGCTGTCAGGATGTTGACATCGTCATTTATACAAACCCTGTTCCCGATTTTCACCTCATCATGCAAAGCAATCGTTACGCGACCGAGAAAAGAAAATGCTCCTATTGTCAACAGTTTTCTTTTTCCCTGAACAGAGACTTGTCCGATTTCAGCTGAGCCATCGATATTGGCTCCTTTTCTTTTTAGCAGCCTGCGATGCCGGTTGCTCACCAACAACTGGGGAAATGAAAGCATTCGTTTTCCCCAGGCCCGATAAAAATTTTTTGATCTGATTGGAAATTTTGCTCTGTGACGCCATAAATATCTGAGATTCGCCATTACCTGCAACTTGTTAATGCATCAGAAAGAGAATGGGAAACTTCCGTGATCTTATTAAATGCGTATTTGCCTTTAAATGCCTTTGCGAGGCATTCTTCAAGTTTACCACTTTTATATTCCACAATACTTTCAGGAGGTTCGGGATTTTTTATACCTCTGGCCTTCCATGTACGCGATACACAAAGAACAGGTAACTGATGTTCACGCATGGCGGCGACACTTCCGCTTTTCTCCGCCAGTTGAATAGGGGTGGTAGAAATTCCAATGCTGGCGCTATGAAGAATCTTTGAAATCATCATGGGAGATTGTTCACCCATTAGTACAAGTTCAAGACCATTTAAGGCCCATATCGAAGTCCATTGTTTTTGCATCGGTCCATTTCGACCGATGATTATCAAAAGGACCCTGGTTTTATTTGACTTTTCGTAACGGACAAGGTCACTTGCAAGCTGAGCGACTGGTGCATTGCGATGTATACCGCCAAATAAAACAAAGAGCAACTTATTTTCACGATTAATATTTATATCGTCAGGATTTGAAGTGCTTTCCTGTTCAAAGAAAGGGATATTTGAAAACAGCGGCAGGTAGTTTGCTTTATATCCCAATCCTGCAATTTTCTCGAGATACACATGTGTGTGTGTATGAATAACTGCAGGATTAAGCGTATTGATCAATGATTTAATAAGTAAACGATGAATTTTCCCCAACCAATAGTGCTTTTTGGATGATTCTTTATCCATTCCCGTCCACAATTCATGGAACATGATATGCCATCTGCGGTGACGGCCCAATCTTCGAAGGAATCTGCCCAGGAATATATGTGCGCCTTTTGGGTGAAAACTAAATGGTACGTATTGTAAACTGAGCCAGTCAGGATCCACGGCATCGATCCATTGCTTTGCAACCTGCAATCTCTTTCGATAATTTATCCTGCCGGAAATTCGCAATACAGGAATTGCCGTTCCTTCAGATTCCTGTTCTCCCTGAACATATAATCCTGTAAGGTTCCTTTCATTAATAGCAATCATAAAGATCTGCTTTCCCTGTCTTTTGAGTTCACCCGCAAGTCGCCTCGTATAGTCACCCACCCCATCATGACCAGGTTCAAGAGAGCCGCAAAGAAAAACGACCTTCACGATTTAACGATCTTTTTTGGTTTGGGTGATTTGATTGGCATTGAAATACAGGTGTTGAAAAAATGTCTTACGATCGGTTGCCAATTTTCTTTGCAGGAATTCCTGCCCATATCTCAAAGGGAGAAATGGTCTTATTTACTACAGCGCCCGCCGCTACAATGGCACCGTTTCCAATATGCACACCTTTGAGCACGGTCACATTACTACCGATCCATACATCCTCGCCGATGGTTATTTCATTTGCCGGCGCATGTTGGGTTCTGATTAAAGTGTCTAATTGAATTCCGTGATCGTGATCAATAAATTTGCAACCGGAGCCGATCAGCGAATTGTTTCCGATTCGAATACCCATTGCAACATTAAATTCAGTGCCGGTTCCAATAAAAACATTGTCACTTATCTGAATAGACCTGCTTTTATTCCAAATTCCGTCATATTTAAAATAGACGCCTCTCTCCAGTGTGCACTTGTTGCCGATTTGAACCTGATGAGGCCACGTTACAAAAGTTTTGGGCAGATACGTGCCATTCCCGATTTTCATACCAAGGCTTGAATAATATATTTTACGAAGAATACCATTAAACTTTCTGAAATACCGGTAGCGTAAAACAAATATGCTTTGTTGCAAAAAAAAAGACATATAGGCTGAATTATATTTTTATCGCTATGAGTGCACCCTCATTGATTTCCTGATACTATAACCACCCTGAAATACAAGTTGGATGGAAGACAAGAAAATATTTAATAGTAAGACCCCTTTGATTGAAGAAATATCAAAAAGATAGAAAGCAATGATTGTGGAAATGATACTGATCGAGATGGACAATACAGGGTTAATAATCCATCCCCTGCTGGTGTACATTAAATATATGCAACCTACCAGTAAATTCATACAACTACCGTAGATGGCCAAAAACAATAAATGTATGTCCAGGTTTTCATAATGATTTCCCAGAATGGAGAGTATCTGATGCGGTATCAACCAGGTTATGGAAATAATAAAAATGCAAACAGCCATCATACATCCGAAAATTTGCAGTTGACGTTTCAGCAGAATGTTTTTGTTTTCTGCGAGCTTGGCATAACGCGGAATGACAACTGTTGAAAGTATAATTGTAAAAATATTCATGGCCAATGCCAGCCTTCCAAGTGCTCCAACTTCAGCAACTGAGGTGGTATTACCAAAAATGGAGATCAGCCAGATCGTTAATTGCCCAGAAATACAGAAATAAATATTTTCGGGCATGCTTCGCCGTACCACTTTTAATATTTTAGTCTGGATATTAACATCCGTTCGCTGATTTTCATCAGCAAAAGCATGAGCAATCTTGTACATGCGTATATTTCCAAACATGCGGGGAATACCGTTTGCCAGAACGGCCACATATGCAAAGGGAAATATGAAAAGCGTTAGCCCGCTGATTACCAGCCTGCCAATGCTTACAGTCACTTGATTTTTTTGTAACGGTATTATGTCCTGGTGAAGCTTGGGGACGATTTCCAGCAGCGTATCGGACAGTGAAGCATAAAATGCGGGTACCAGAGATGCAGAAATTAGCAGTATGGTAATCCAACCTGCGCCGTGATGGAATAAGAGGTAGCATAATATGGGTAAGGACACGGACAAACTGCCGATAGCGAATTTTTTCCGGAGATGGAGTCCTGTGGCAAGTACGGCGCCCAGCTTATTCTTGTTCTGCCAAACCTTCGCTCCTTCTGACATAACACCAAAAGAAATGCCGCTGTCTGCCAGAATCAACATGGTTCCCAACATTGTATTGACCACCGTATACCAAGCATATTCCTTGGTTGGCAATAACCAGAGCACTAAAATTCCGGATACTATTCCCAATCCCTGAACGATGACCTGCGCTCCACCGGTTATCGTTAATATTCTGCCCCAGTGAAAAATCCTGGCATGTTTTGGATTCGACAGTACCTGGTGGAACCGAGATTTTATAACGCCCGGTATTGCGGGTGACGGAAACTTTTCAGCCAATTCTCTTGCTTTTTATTTTTGTGGTTCTTCTGGAAACCTTTCACCGTTCAAAAAGATTTCATCAACGATAATAATAGCTGCCTTTTTTATATTTTTCACCGAGCGGCTCATCATTCAACACCAGGAAAACATTACTCAGGGTCTTATTAGCCACTATATCATTTATAAGAGTTAGGTCTTTTTTCGATGTCTTTTGATGACGGACAATATATAGAACAACATCACTATACCGCCCGAGAATAAACGGGTCGCTTACCAGCCCGGCGGGTGGAGAATCAACAATGATAAAATCATAGGCTGCTCTCAAAGATTCAAACAACACGTGGAATCTTTCATTCAATAACAAATCCGCGGCATTACTGGGTAAGGGTCCGCAGGGGTATATGTGAAGCGTTGGTATATCCGGAATTTCACGGCGGATGTCCTGCAGTCGGGTGATATCTCCCATCAGAAAATTGGTAATTCCTTTGCCGCTGTCCACTGAAAGTTGTTTTGCGATCGAAGGATTTCTTATATCGAATTCGAGTAGCGCTACTTTTTTACCCGGTATGGCACAAACGGCTGCTAAATTCAGGCTTATGAACGACTTGCCTTCCCCGCTCATCGTGGAACTGACAAGGATCGTTTTTTTGCCATGATATTTGGCTAAAAAAGAAATATTCGTACGCAGAACCCGGAATTCCTCTCCGGCAAGCGTCCGGCCCAGGACGGCAATGGGAGACTTTTTCTTTTTAGGAAGCTGACTTATTTCTCCGACAATTTTTAGAGACGTTCTTTTTTTAATGTCATTTACGCCATTTATTTTATCATTTATCAGGTCCTTAACATAGATCCAAATGAAGCCGATGGCCAAACCAAGAAGTATGGTGGATATCAGTGTATTTCTTAGGTTTGGTTCAACCGGTCCCTCTCCGGTTGCAGCATCCAGCTGTTTATAGTGTGCGACATTCGATGCGGTGCTGGATATGGCTGCTTCTTCCCTTTTTTGCAGCAGATATAGATACAACCCTTCTGTAATACCCTGTTTTCTTTTTATCTCCTGCAAAACTCTTTCATTGTGTGGTATTGAGGACAGGATATTCTTGTATTGGTTTTTTTGTTCCTGGAATTGGCTTTGCTGGGTTTGTAGGTTATGTTTAATATTAAACAGGCTTTCCGTTATACTGTTTTTTAAATTAGCCAGTTGGGTGTTCAAGTCCAGCATAACGGTGCTGTTCGGGGCCAGGAGAGGAGCTTCTCTTTGTTTTTTCAATTGCAGCTCGTTGTACTGCGTAATCAGCAGGGACAGCGTGCCATCATTCAACCCAAGGGATGACGGAACCAGTTTTCCGGTGTTTCCGGCATTTGAAAAATAGTTTGAAATCATGTCGACAACGCCCAGTTGAATATTGATATCATTAATGGTTTTGGAAACCGAGTTTGAATTCTCCAGGGACTGGGTGGATTGACCCTTTAAATCTACTATTTCATTATTTCCCTGATAACCTTCCAGGTTTTCTTCGACTCCTTTTAATTCTCCCGTGATACTTAGAAGCCTGTTGTCGATAAACTGAACAGTAGATTTTGAAAGATTATTTCGATCGTCCACATCAGATAAATTGAATTCGTCAAAAAGATCGTTCAGAATATCTACGCCTTTTTGAAGATTACCTGTAACCAGGGAAAGCTGAATCACGTTTGAATTAGGGTCGAAGGCTTTAACAGACAAAACTTTAGACAATTCGTTAGCTACTTCGTGTACCGGCCGCCATTGAACAATATACTCTTCAGGTTTGTCGCAATTTATTTTGCCTAAAGAATCAAGTGTAAAAATCTGTCCGCCGATGCTAAAAGGAATTCCCCATTTAAAAGGATATGAACCCGCCGGGTTATTAGTTCCCAGGCTGAAATAACCACCAGTGTCGCTGATATTTTTAATTTTTAAGCTGAGCTTAAAATTGTTATTGGTGATTTTTTTGGCGCTCAGGATGAATGGTACATCTTTATAGAGTTCTATATTTAATATTCTACCTTTATGAAAATTGAAAACATTGAACCCATATTTGAGCACGGTTCGCTCCATCAGTTTGGCCGAACTTAATAACAATATTTCATTGTTCAGATTTACTTCGTGTTTTCCTTTGAGCGCATCCCCAATCACATCCGAAGAATTGGCAGAGTTATTTTCTTTGGTGCCCAAAACCATAAGCGAAGTGGTTGCCAGATATTTCGGGGCCGTATAAAGGAAATAGTAAATGCCGGCGGCCAGGCATATGCCCAGTGAAATCAGGAATACGGGCCAGTTACGAAAGTATTTTGATAACCTGTCCTTAACGGTTACGGTACTATGATCTTCATTAAAAATATCCGGCTCGAAGTCTTCCATAAATTAATGCTTATATTCTATTGCAATAACAACCACGCTGGCGACACTGACAAGGATTCCGATGACGGAAAGAATGATGCCGGTTTTGCGTTGTGCATCCGGGTTTGCGCTTAAATCCTTTAACTTATTGGCGTTCGGTTTTACGTATACGATATCATTGGGCTGTAAGAGATAAACCGTGGATTGTAAGAAATTCCGGTTGGTCAAATCAATGGAATGATAAACCTTTTTTCCGTTTTCCTCGCGGATGACAATGATGTCCTGTCGTTCTCCGTAGTCTGTGAGATCGCCTGCTGATCCGATGGCATCTATAACCGTCACCCTGTCAGCTGAAAATTTCTGTAAGCCGGGTTTGTGTACCTCACCGAGAACATTGATATTGAAGTCGAGAAAATTTACAATGACAGATGGGTTTTTAACATAGTTTGTCAGCTTTTTAACCAATCCGTCCTGCAACTGATTTGTCGTAAGACCTGCAGCTTTTACTGAACCAATAATCGGCATCTCAATATTCCCTGTTTCGTTTACCTGGTAACTGGCCAGGGAATTGGATTTATCAGCATTAGGTATATTGAAAACCGCTGCCTGTTCCTGATTTGCAGTACTGCTGAATACATGAATACTGATTATGTCCCCTGACTGTATGATCGTAGATTGAATGGGAGCAATGACCGTATCGGAGCCCTTCCGAAAATAGATGTAGTTATCCGCATTGATTTTTCTGGTCGTATCGCAGGAACAGATCAGTCCGATTAAAAAAAAGGATATGACGAATGTTATGTATTTTGTCATTTTTGTTATTTCGAAATAAGGGAAAATGAACGTTCGGCGGTCATTGCATTTCTTGCGAAAAAATCATGACCTTATGGTTTATAACCGTCTCCTGATGGAATGACAGTTATACCTTTATTATATCCGTAAGAATTTAATAAAATTTAAAGTCGAAATACTTCGCTAATGGGCCCAGAGTTCCTGCCTGTACCGGGAAGCGGTTTCCTTGATGATCTGTATTCTTGCGGTTTCAATTTCAACGTACATCTGATATCCCAGAGAGGGCAGAAGAATTTTTACTTTTTTATTTTTGATTGATACCACCTGGCCCTCCTGCTCCATAAAGGGTCCCCCAATGATCCTTGCCAGATCATTTAAGTTGACTTTTACTTTTTCCAGTTTGACAAATGAATGCTCGTTCAGAAATTGTTTTATGATATCAATTTCGTCGTTTCGTATAATGGCCGGCTTGGAAAGCCAGTAAACAAAATTTAAGATGCCGCTGGTCTGACGAACAGCCAGTTGCTCTTCCGGGGTTATACGCACGAATACATAAGAATTGAAGAGCGGTTCAAAAATTATTTTTTTTCTATCGCTCCATTGTTTTTGAACCTTATTCAGGGGACAGTAATGTTCAATACCCTTTTGGGATAATTGCTGGGCAACTTTTTTTTCACAACGGGATTTTGTGTACACAGCATACCATTTTTTTTCTGTAAACATTTCATTTTTTTTGATAGGTTTAATCTCTTAAGTTTCGGTAAAGGCTCCGCCCAATTCGGTCACATAATTATGCTCCGATTAAAAAAAAATAGAAAATTCCTGCTCTGCGTCTATTACCCTTCAACGAATACACTATGTCCTGTCATGGCGACCGCTGTTTCAAACCAATAAATAAATTTTGGAAACCCAGATTTAAATATAAATCCGGGGTGATCTTTCGGATGCCAGTGAAATACCATACTGTTGACATTTTTGGGTCAATCTTTCACCTGGCAAACAATAATTAGTTGGGAAAGCTGGAGTATTAGTAGATGTTAAATTACTCGCTTCTCAATGAAGATATATAATTTTTTTCAAACACAGATATCCGGACGATAAAAACTATTAATTCTGTTTTCAATTATTAATTAATTGAAATTTTTTATTAAGAGAGAGTGTTTTTTAAATAGCAGGCATCATTTTTAATTGCGTAGTATAAATTATTTAATTGAGAATTCTTTTGTACATAATTTATAACGTTGAATTTATGTCCTTTATTTTCAACGTCGTACATGTATGGTTTTAATAAGATTTATCAATATGCATTTTTATCGCCCTTGAATGTTATATAAACTGTCATCCAGATAATTTTCAGATCCAGCCAGATACTCCAGTTTTCCATATACCAGATGTCGTGGTCGATGCGTTTTCGTAATTGAGTTTCTTCCTTTATTTCGCCCCTGTAGCCATTCACTTGTGCCCAGCCGCTGATGCCTGGTTTCAGGAAATGCCGGATCATATACTCATTCATAATTTTTGAATACATGTTTGTGTGCACCAGCATATGTGGCCGCGGACCGATAATCGACATATTGCCTAGTAAAACGTTCACAAATTGGGGTAATTCATCCAGGCTGGTTTTTCGTAACAGTCGCCCCAGTTTGGTAACCCTCGAATCATTTAACGTTACCTGTCTGGTGTGTTCATCACTGTTTATGGTCATCGTCCTGAGCTTGTAACAGGTAAATTGTTTATTATTTTTCCCTGACCGTTTCTGTTTAAAAAAAATGGGTCCCCGGGAACTGATCCAGATTAGAACCGCCAATATGGGAATTAACCAGGAAAGCACAAAGACGACCACAATCAAACTGAGGATGATATCGAATAACCGTTTTTTTATGTTGTTGCCCATATCTTCTAATGGCTCGGGGCGAAGAGAAAGGATGGGAAAATTATCCTGATATTCGAGATAAGTTTCCCGGTTCACGAATAATCTGAAATCAGGAATGAATTTGAACCGGATCATTGACTTTTCAGCCTGCTTGGCCATTTCATAAATGCTTTCATTTTTTTCCGGTGAAATGGCTGAGTATATCTCATGAATATTGTTATTGACGGCGTAGTCCAGACATTCATCGACATTCCCGATGATCGGATGTCTGGATAATTCTCTGACCTGGCTGGGGTCTTCAAAATAACCATCTACCTGGAAATCTGTATGGTTAAAGATGAAACGGTCTGCAAATTTTTTTGATAAATCATTATATCCTACAATTACGATTCTTCGGGAAACTCCGTTAGCCCTTTTCACAAAGTATGTAACACCAACCATACCTAAACGGGTAAAAAATAATAATAGGAAAAATCCGGCAAAGCTGATGAGTATAAAAAGGCGGGAATAGGGATAATGATACAAAAATATAAAGAGCAGCATGCATGACGTATATATAATAAAAGCCTTGAGCGTTCTGGTGGTGAAACGATATATATTTGGCTGACCATCTTCCACATACAATGCAACACTATAAGCTGATACCAGCCATGCAATATTGCCAAATAGAAAAAGCAGGCCATAAGAACTTTCCCAGTTTGTGGGGATACGATGAAAGTTGAGTATAAGCACGAAATGCACCAGGCCCAATGCCACCAAATCAACGCAGACAAAAAAGAAACGGAAAAGGTTTGTATAACGGCTGTTCATATTAAGGTTCCCTCAAATACGCATGATTTTCTTTTACAATCTTAACATTCACAGTTTCAAGTTCCGCACACATTATATAACCGAGAGAAGGAAGAATCATTTTGACGAACTTGTTTTTTATAGAAACTACATTTCCCTCCTGCTCAATCAGCGGACCGGAGTTGATTTGTATGACATCGTTGGAATGCACATCCACTTTCTCCAGTTTAACAAAACTGTGTTCCTTGAGAAATCGTTTGATGATTTCTATTTCCCTATCTCTTACAATGGCTGGTTTATTAAGCCAGAATATAAAGTTTATTATTCCGTTGGTCTGGCGTACAATAGAAAACTCATCCATCGAAATTCTGACAAACACAAAAGATGGAAATAGCGGAGCGTGAATGATTTTTCTACGATCGTTGCCCTGATTATAAACTTTATGTTGCGGGCAATAATTTTCAATGCCTTTCCTGTTAAGTATGTCTGCAACTTTTTTCTCGCAATGGGGTTTGGTATATACCGCGTGCCATTTTTTTTCTTCCATCATAATACTCGGCGTTAGAGGTCTGGTTACTTTTTTTGTTTTCCCAATTCGGTTACTTGTAAAATGTATCCGGTTGATAATTTTAAATAGGAATATTAAAAGTTCCAGTCACACACGTCCGGCACCTCAATCAGGTTGATCGGGATCATTTGCTTTTACCCGTGTATGTTTAGCAATAGTAAGGCAATCAACTAATTGGATCCATTGACATTTGGATTCGCCTCAGAAATTAAACAGGATAGTGGGGGAAATCGAAGAAACTAGGATTTCTTCGATATAATACCTCAAGATATAGAATTTTCCTGAATTCCAAATTCGTACAACTACGAAATAAAATAGTATTAATTGCGGGCGGAAAAAATAAGAGTTATGTTACTGAGTAACCGAAGAGCTTTCACATAGAATACTTTTTTAGGTTTCACTTCTACGTTATAACTCGTTGACTTTTTAGGAGGAAGATTGCTTTTTTTTAAATGGTCGGCCAACCGCAAGGTCAGGGCGATCAGGGTAAGGGTTGGATTCGCATGACCGCCGGTAGGGAAAACAGAGGATCCTGCGACGTATAAATTTGACATACCATGAACTTTGCAATTACTGTCCACAACTCCATTCAACGGGCTGTCCGACATACGGGTGGTTCCCAGGTGATGAGCACGGCTGCTGAAGTTATTAATTTCTTCCATCACGTTTTGTCGGAGTTCATCTTCCCTGTAGCTAATATTGCCTTTGTTCAGTTTTTGAAATCTCTCGAAAAAAGTCATGTAAGCACTTATAACGGTTTGTATGTCCAATTCGGAAAAAGCGACTTTCACAAGGGGCAGGGGCACTCCCAGCCTGTCTTTTTCTTCCGACAAACAGATCCTGCTTTCAGGATTGGGTACATGTTCAGATTGGAAGCAGACAAATAACCATTTGGATTTGATGGAAGGGAGCCTGATCGGCAATCTGCGGTTAGTGATCCGGTTGATTCCGATATTCAAAAAAAACGGTATCACCAGATGGCTGTTTTTGAGCGTAAAAACCAGGTGTTCATTCAGATCCTCAATCGCCTGTTTCAAATTCCGGAATACTGCTTTGAAAGATCTTCCTTTTAATATGTTTGAAAATGATTTTGCCAGAATAACCGCCGATTCAGTCGCTTCTTTGTGGTATTTCACATTGATCGGACCATTCAGGTACATAATGCCATTCGCTATTTTATCCTGCTTCTGGAACTTCGGGGTAAGCCACCACCGCCTTCTGCAGTAAATTGCCTGCTGGTCGAGTTCAAAAGGAAATAAAATTTCTTTCCTGTTAAAGGGATCAACAGCTCCGAATGTTCCGGTTAAATGACACATATAGTATCTCCCGACATTATCGAACTGGTTACCTATGCCTTTCGGATGAAATGCAGATTTTGAAGAAAGGAGTAATCGTGGATTTTCAATTCCTCCTGCAGCCAGAACAAATTTGCCGGCCCTCACTTTTATTTCAGATCTGTCTATTACAACAGTTACAGAATCCACCTTATCCGCCTGGGACTCAATATTCATGTAAGTTACATGGGCATCCAGGTAAATATCAATGTTGCGGTTTGACTTTAAAATATGTTTATACCTATAAGCAAATCTGGTTGGAGGGCTCCATCTTTCCAATTTATAGGATACCATATCTTCATTGTCCAGGCCCGGAATGATTTCCGGGTTCTTACCAGGAAATACGACTCTCGCGTCAAAATTATTTTCACCGGCTTCACAAAATTGTAAAGAACGTTCAAAATATTGTTCAACCTGATCATATGTAATAGGCCATCCGCTATGCGGAACCCAGGCTCTTTTTTCAAAGTCAATGGGATCGAATGGCACACACCGGCCCCCCCAAACAGAAGTACCGCCGCCAAAAACCCTTCGGCGGTTTTCTTCCAATGGTTCGTGACTGCCTGCAGGATCAATGATCCCTTTATTTAATTCGCGATGCTTTGATTTTTCTTTCCAGGAGCCGCCGGCGAGTATGATTATTTTAGAATGATGATTTAGGAAACTTAGTGCCAGGCTAATAGCAGAAGGACCACCCCCAATAATGCAAATATCAGTCTCGATGACTGTCCCTGCTTTATATTTTTTAGGGGCAATGATCATCGATTTATGTAGTTTTTGATTTTACTCCTAAAATAAATGCATGAATCTGCATTTAGACAGACATTATTTAAAGTAGGACGACATGAAAGGGGTTCGATCTGCATATTGAATTTATATCGCAATATAGCTCATAACTGCCTTATAAAACGAGGTTTAGCCCATAAAAATTGTAGGGAACTTGACCCAATATGCCGTTTTTTGAAGGGTTCTCTGTTTAAAAAAACAGGATAACAATGACCCATAAACGCTCAAATGGGAGTTTTTCGCATCCTTAGCAGGTTATTAAATTCTTTCTTTTCAACCTGGTAGATAAAAAGACCAAAAAGGGAAAGGAATATCGTGGCAACCGTGTAATTCAATGCGTCGTTACGCCAGATACCCATCAGGGCATTATGGAGAAAATACAGGATTACGACGATTATAATATAAGCCAGGAGTTTTTTCCATGCATAGGGCACGGGATAGGATTTCTGTCCCCAGATATAGGAGATAACCATCATGGTTCCATAACACAGGAAAGTAGCCCAGGCGCAGGCCATATAACTAAAATAGGGAATGAAAATAAAATTCACCGCGATTGTAATGCCCGCGCCGATCAGTGTAATGTATGCGCCAGCTGTGGTCTTTCGTGATAACCGGTACCAGATACTCAGGTTGATATATATTCCCAGGAACATATTGGCCAGCAATAGAATCGGAACTACTTTCAATCCGACCCACATTTTCTTATCCTGTATAAAATATTTCCAGATGTCGAGATAGAGGGATACGAGCAGGAACATGAAGCAAATAGTTATTACAAAAAATTTCATCACCCGTGCATACACTTTGGGGGCATTTGCTTCAGTGGACTGTTTAAAGAAAAACGGTTCGGCGCCCATACGGAATGCCTGCACAAACAGGGTGATCAAAATAGAAAGTTTATAACAGGCACTATAAATACCCACTTCAAAAGTAGCTGCGTCGCCTTTCAGGGGTGACCATCTTTGGAGCATCACCCGGTCGAATGTTTCATTGATCATGCCCGCAAAACCAGCAATGGTCAGAGGAAGGGCATAAACCCAAACTTCTCTCCAAAGCTTCACGTTAATTTTCAGGCGGGCGGATATGAGTTCTTTCCAAAGAGCAATCAATTGAAAAAAGGCTTGGGCAATATTGGCAATTAATACATACCCAACCCCGAAGCCGGGAAAATATACCAGGCGCAGGATACTATTCGGGTTGTTTTTGATAAAATGAGGACATACGGTCAGGAAAAAATAGACTGTCACCATATTGATCAGGATACCTGAAATACGGATCGCAGCAAACTTTTGTGGTCGGTTTTCGTTTCTAAGTTTGGCAAAGGGAAGGGCGGAAATGGCATCCAGTCCAATGATCACACCGGCCAGTGTAACATATTCCGGGTGATTATCGAGACCGATGAAACGGGCGATGGCCGTATTAAAAAAAATGGTGAGGCCAACAATCGCTGTCGTGCTGATGAGCAACGAAGTGATCAGGGTATTATAAACATCTTCCTTGAATTCACTTCGCTGGATAAACCGGAAATAAGCGGTCTCGAAAGCAAAAAGGATCAGGGTGTTTAGAAAGGGGATTAGGGCATAAATCAGACTCATCTTGCCATATTCCACGGTTCCCGCAAATTTTAGGGTCAGATAGGGAGTCAGTAAATAGTAGAGAAACCGGGCGAAGATGGAGCTTGCACCGTACCATATAGTTTGACCCGCTAATTTTTTGATACTGGACAAAAAGGAAATTTAGACGCAAAAATAGCGTAGCTCGCTGACTTTCAGCCAGAACGCCAATTCATTTTATATATTGCCATCTAATTCTTTACTAGGGCGATGAAGTATGTAATTCCGGGTTTTTTGGTCTTCTTACAGTTTTCATTCCTGACCTCCCGGGCACAGCTGACGAAATCCATGGCCGAAACAGCTTATACAATTACCCGGATGGCGGAGATCTATCATGTCCAACCCCGGGCGGTTGATAAAACTTTTTCCGCCGACCTCTATCACCAAATGATCGGCGCACTGGACCAGGATAAAATTTATTTCAGTGCAGAAGATATTCGTCAGCTGGATAACTGGCAGTCTGCTTTGAACGATCAGTTACTCAATAAAAAAGATGATTTTCTGAAACTAATTATAAATATTTATATCAGAAAAATTAACCAGACAGATTCGATCCTTGACCAGTTATCAAAATCGAAGTTTGATCTTAACCTGACTGAGACATATTCGATTGCAGAGGACAGCAGCTTTTCACCCAACGATGCCCAGAGAAAGATTAAAATTTATAAACTCATCAAGCGGAACATCATTGAAACCATTGTAGACAGTTATGATGAAGACTCAACGAAGAAAAATATTTCTGCTGACCTCCTCGAACCGTCTGCGCGTAAGAAAGTTTGTCACGCCTTCAAGAGGGACATACAACGCACACGTCAAACAAAAGATGGGCTGCCGGGATTTGTCTGTAATGCCTGGTGTGAATCCGTTGCTTCCTGCTATGATCCGCACACTGAATTCTTTTCTCCCGGGAAGAAAGATGAGTTCCAGGGTGAACTGGGGGACAAACAGTTACAGTTTGGATTTACGCTGGGAGAAGGAAAAGACGCAACGGAAATCACGCGTTTGAAGCCAGGCAGCCCGGCATATAAAAGCGGCCTGATCCATGAGGGTGATCAGATCCTTGCCCTGCAATGGGATGACAATGAGGAAGTGGATGTTTCAGACGCTACTACAGATGAAGTAAACGTTTTTATTTCCGGTGAACATGGAAAGAATCTTACGCTTACCCTTAAGAAATCGGATGGCACTACCAGAAAAGTAACTCTACAGAGAGAAAAAGCCGCGCTCGATGACGATAATAGTAAAGTACGAAGTTTCATCCTGAAGGGGGATCATCGCGTTGGATTTATTTCATTGCCTGCCTTTTACACAGATTGGAATGGAGAAGAAGGAGGAAACAACGGTTGCGCGGATGATGTGGCCAAGGAGATAATAAAACTCAAAAAAGAGAATATTGAGGGGCTGATCCTGGACCTGCGATATAATGGCGGCGGGTCCATGTTGGAAGCCATCGCTCTGGCGGGTATTTTTATTGATGCAGGCCCCGTCGGAATGACCCGCGATAAAGAAGGCAAGATATACACCATGAAAGATGTGAACCGGGGCTCCGTTTATGATGGGCCATTGATCCTTCTCATCAACGGATTCACGGCTTCCGCCTCTGAAATGCTTGCCGGTACGCTGCAGGACTATCACCGTGCTTTGATTGTCGGCTCACCGAGTTTTGGGAAAGCAACGGCCCAGGTCGTGCTACCCCTGGATACACTTTTTGATGAAAAACATATGGACAGGATGAAGACGGCGGACAATTTCATAAAGATCACTGTCGACCGCCTTTTCCGGGTTAATGGTACCAGTGCCCAACAGATCGGTGTTATTCCGGATATATTTCTGCCGGATTATACGGAGACCCAGACCGAGAGGGAGAAATCCCTTCCTTTTTCTTTGGCAAATACCACCATCGGGAGCAATAAATATTATCATCCTTACCCACCAATTTCCATAGAGCCCTTAAAATCTTTTTCAAAGGCCTTTACAGATACCAGCCGGTTATTTATTTCGTTTAACAGTTACCTGGATCTTCTGCTCAGGGTACAGGTTGCCAGGGACAAGGTTCTGTCAATTAATAAAATGATGGATGAAAGAAAAGAGGTGAACAAAAACCTGGTGGACGAGGAGCGGTCGATCAATAAATTAAAAGCGCCCTATGAAATAGAATGGAACCAATTTGAAAAAGTCAGGATGCAGGCAGACGAAGATCTTCGGAAATCGAATGCTGCGTTAACGCTGGTTCTTACCCGGGATACCGGGATTCTGTTAGGGTATGAAATTGCGTATAGAATGAATTAAATCGCTGATCATTTAAAAATAAGTTCAAAAAATATTGAATTATAATTTGATTTAATTTCTTGCCTTTCATACGACCAATGGCCAAAGACCAACACGCCGACGATCAACGTCCAGCGAAACACATAAACCAATAACCAAACCAATACTATGCATCGCCCTTTTTACTTTTTACTAATTACTTTTTTCTTTTCTTCACGAGTTCATGCCCAGATGATCGAAAATGCTGGTGATTATATGTCGGCCATGTCCAACGCCCAAACTGAAATGGATCAGAAATATATGGCCTATGTGAGTGCCTCGGCTCACAGCCGGCGTGCCAAAAAAATAGAGAAACTTCGCTCCGCGGCTCTCGAGAGTATTAATAATTCCAAATATAAAACAATTGATCTCCCGAAGTATAAGGGGGATAACTCCCTGCGGCAGGCCAGTATCGATTATATCCAGTTTTGCTACCGCATTTTCAGTGAGGACTATTCGAAAATCGTAAATATGGAAGAAATTGCTGAACAATCTGTGGACCAGATGCAGGCCTTTCTTCTGCTGGAAGAAAAAGCGAGCCAGAAACTTCAGGAAGCCTCTGAAAATCTGGCGAAGGCAGAAAAAGAATTTGCTGCCAAATATGGAGTAAACTTGGTTGATTCTAAAACAGAGCTGACGGATAAAATGGGGATGGCCGGGAAAGTCAATAACTACTGCGACCAGCTTTACATTATATTCTTCAAATGTAATTGGGAAGACGGTCAGTTGTTCAATGCCCTGAATGCCCATAAACTGAATGACGCCGAACAGGCCAGGAATTCAATGATAACATTTGCAAAGGAGGGACTGGATGCATTGAAAGCAGACAGCATACGAACATTTCAGGGAAATCCGGTGTTGGCCGTCGCCTGCCGTGATGCTCTGCAATTCTATCATTCTATGGCACAAAATGATATTCCCAAACTAACGGATTTTTACCTGAAGCAAGAAAATTTTGCCAAGATCAAACAAAGCATGGAGGCTAAAGGAAGTAATAAGACAAAAGAAGATGTAGACCTGTATAATAAAGCGGTGAAGGATATTAATGCCAGCGTAAATAATTTTAACCAGCTCAATCAGGATCTGAATAAACGCCGTCAGGAAACTGTCGAGAATTGGGAAAAGGCTGAGAAGGCATTTCGGGATGACTTAATTCCCTACTATAAGTAGTGTGGAACAAGTGTGGAAGACTGGAAGACTGGAAGTGAATTGAAATTAACAGACACTAAAAAACTTGCACTTCCATACTTCCAGTCTTCCAGTATTCCATACTAATGTAGGTGCGCTGGCGCCTCATTGCGAACGCCCATAGCGGGATCCGCGTACAACGGATTTTTAATAAAGCTGCTGTCAGTGAGCGTTTCCAAGAAATAAATGAGATAGAATCGGTCATCAGAAGAAATGGAAATACCTTTTCTCAGACCGCTATCCAGGGTTGGTCCCTGAACGACTCCTGAATTATAATGCTCCAGAACTTCGCTGATCGTAACAAAACGGCCATCATGTGCATATGGATAAGTCAGAAATACATTTCTCAGGCTGGGGACCTGAAATTTAATCGAATCTTCCTTTCTACCGGTGATGCGCATCCGTCCAAAATCTTTTAGAGTGCTATCTACTTCCAGGCCGGTGTTACGATAACTGAAATCTGTAAAAAGGGGTTCCTGATGGCAGCGGCTGCACTTCTGTTGAAAAATTTCATAGCCTTTTAGCTCATATTGGTTAAAATGAACCTCGCCTCTTTTCATCTTGTCATATCTTGAATCCGCTGACACGAGTGAAGCCGTAAACTGCGCCAGGGCTTTTAATATTCTTTGTGAACTAATGCCCGGAGATCCGAATACCCGGTTAAATAAAACAGGATATGTTTTATCCTTCTTCATCTTACTGATTACATGATTCAGATCCTCCGCCATTTCGTGCGGATCTAAGAGAGGCGCAAGTGGCTGTACTTCAATATGATTGATTCCGCCATCCCAGTCTAATTCTTTTTTCCAGGCCAGGTTGAAAAGTCCGGGAGCATTCCGGAAGCTGAACTGGTCATTGAATCCATGGCTCAGCCTGTGTTCATACGTAGCAAAAGCTGCGAACTGCTGATGACAGGAGGAACAGGGGAAATTTCCGTCTTTGGAAAGTAAGCCATCGTAGAATAATTTTCTTCCGAGTTCAAAGCCTTCCCTTGTTCGGGGATTATTCTGAAACTTATATATTGGTGAAGGAAATCCTTCAGGAACCGGGAAAGGGAAAGGAATATTCGTCCATATCACGCAAAAAAAGCCAATAAACGTTATAGCGGCAAGTGACTTCATGGATTCGGAGAAATCGTAAGTCCGGTAAAAGTTCCGATGAAATTTTCAGATATCTTTCGTGCGAGTTCACCGGGTTTCATACAGCTTGGAATTTCCCTGATATGAATGGGTGTAGGGCCGTCAAATAAATAGTCCAGATCCATTCCGATTTCTATCAAGATCTTTTTTTCCTTTGAAATCATAAAAGACTGGTCGTTGGTACTATATAGTTTGATTTGCCAGACCGTATTATAATTGTTCCGGTAGCCACCGATATGGTATTCGAAAATATGAGCAGGTTGCGTTGAGAACGGCGAATTACCTTCCATCTTAATATTTATATACCCGCTGTTCCAGGTCCAGAACATACCTTTGGCCGGATCAAGAGCACCGGATTGAGCACCCCGGTTTTGATCCGCAGAATCAATCCCCATTTGAAACTGAATCCCATTATAAATGATACCTGCAGTTACAGGGAGTTCTATTCGAGTCGTTGCGGAATCCGAAAAATCAATCAGATGATAGTGGGATGGTATTTTGGATTTGAAATTTGCGTTTGTATATACGGGTGCGAGTTTACCGGCATAAAATCGGAAACGGGTGATTTCGAATGTTTCGCCAAAGGGGTTCTGATATTTTTTATTTAATTCCAGTGGCACCCCGTGTACATAAGCACGGAATTGTATGGACAATGTGGAATCCATTTCTTTTTTTTGGAATGAACCCAGTACAAAAAGCAGAATTAAGGAATAGGAAAAACCCTTTAACCTTTGCAGCATGGGAGAAGGCATTTTCCAAATTATAAAAAGCGTTCCTTTAATCAAAGCGGTTAATTTTTTTTCTTGCATCCTTGATCTGAGCACGTTTCTGTTTGGATTCTTTCTTCTTCAGTTTCGAAGAAAAACTGGGTTTGGTTGCCTTCCTGGGTTTGGGCCTAATCAAAGCACGTTCCAGTAAAGCTTGCATTTTTTCAATGACTTCCTGTTTGTTCTCTAATTGGGAACGATGAGTTTGCGATTTGACAAGCAGAAATCCATCGCTGTTGATTTTCGACTCTAATTTATGTTTGATGAGATCTTTCTGGGCATCGGTAAATTGAGATGAATGCCGGAAATCGAAATAACCGATCACCATGGATTCGACTTTATTTACATTTTGTCCGCCCTTGCCGCCGCTGCGTGCCGTACGAAAACTGATTTCACCGGAAACATCTAACTTCATTTCGTAAAAGTAATTTGATTAATTCAAAACTGATGCGGGCAGTTATTCAAAGAGTAAAACGCGCCAGTGTAAGCATAGGCGGTTCAGTACATTCATCTATTGAAACCGGCTTGATGGTTCTGCTTGGAATAGAAGATGCCGACAGTCAGGAGGATATTCAATGGCTCAGTAATAAACTCATCAATCTCCGGATTTTTAACGACGCGGCCGGGGTGATGAATTGTGCTCTGGCTGAAACCAGCGGTGATATTCTGCTGGTTAGTCAGTTCACCTTATTTGCATCAACAAAAAAAGGGAACCGGCCTTCTTATATCCGTGCTTCAAAACCTGATATCGCCATTCCACTATATGAATCTATGATCAGGCAACTGGAACGGGATCTGGGGAAGAAAATTTTTGCGGGTGTATTTGGTGCTGATATGCAGGTGGAAATTCTGAATGACGGACCTGTTACGATTTTAATAGATACCAAAGAGCGGGCGTAAAGCCCAACGCGTAACGCGTAACACATCGGCCGGAGTAAAATATTAAGAATAGCTAAAAAAATAAAAATGTCAGAGAAACAAATAACCATCAGCGAAGCGCAAAATATGATTGACGAGTGGATTCGGAGTACGGGCGTCCGTTATTTCAGTGAACTGACGAACATGGCGATCCTTACCGAGGAAGTAGGAGAAGTTGCCCGGTTAATGAGCCGTATATACGGGGATCAGTCATTCCGGGAAGTTGACAAGGACAAAAAACTGTCCGATGAACTGGCAGATGTATTATGGGTAGTCCTTTGCATAGCAAACCAAACGGGAACCGACCTTACTGAAGCTTTCAGGAAAAATTTCAATAAGAAAAATACCCGCGATGCAACCAGGCATCTCGAAAACTCAAAACTAAACCCCGAAAAGTCAGATCTGTAAAACGGAAGTATTTGTTTTAAAGTGGAGGCGAAAATTATTCTCACTCTTATACTCTTATACTCCTGTACTTGTATTATTGTCCCTGCGCCAGGCTATATGCTTTTTTCCCATTCATTACGTTCAGCAGTTCGAAGGATCCGATCTTAAAATTACCGCTGAGACTTACGTAAAGACCAATAATATCCTGTTGCACCAGCGGTGAACCGTCAATACTTTCAAACCGTGCATTGTATTGATTTACCAGGTTCGTATATACAGAACCGGTAGGCCATACCTGTGTTCCGCGGTTGCTGATATTGATCAGGTTGAATTTGACACCACCGTGACGTTTACATTTCTTAGCGATGATTTCCGGTTGCTCAGAGCTTTCGATGAACATGTCCACTCCAACTATATATTCCTGCTCGTCCTTGGAATCATCTGAAACCATCATCTGATTCTGATCCATTTTAAATAGAGTAGGAGTCACATGTGCATTCGGAATAACCGGCTTGGCACCGTGCTCAGGAATTTTTCCGAAATTATTGATGATTGCCTGGGCAAATTCCGTCGTGTTTTTTCCTGGGATCGACTTATCACCAAAATCTCCGGTGTGAACCCCCTGTTCGAGAGTATACAGCAAAGCATTTTCAATAACCGCAGCATTCTGCATATAGCCGAGATGACGTAACATAGCTATACCACTGAGTAGAAGAGCTGTTGGATTCGCAATATTTTTTCCGGCAATATCTGGTGCCGTGCCATGAACTGCTTCGAATATGGAGATATGATCACCAATGTTGGCTGACGGTGCGAATCCCAGTCCGCCCACCAGTCCCGCACAGAGGTCGGAAATAATATCACCCTGCAGATTGGTCAGAACAACCACATCAAATTCCTCGGGACGCACTACCAGTTTCATGGCCAGGTCATCAACTATGACATCGTCGGATTTTAATTCGGGATATTCTTTGGCCACTTCCTGAAAGCACTCCAGGAAAAGTCCGTCTGTGAGCTTCATGATGTTCGCTTTATGTCCGCAGGTAACCCGGCGTGCCCCATTTTTCTTAGCCATTTCAAAAGCGTATCTGATTACCTGGAGGCTACCGGGACGGGTAATGAAACGGCGGCTCAAGGCAACATCATGCGTGGGCATATGCTCAATCCCGCCATACGTATCTTCTATGTTTTCACGAACGATGGTAATATCGATCGGGATGCCGGCTTTGGAGAAAACGGTGTCCACGCCATGTAGCGATTGAAAAACTCTTTTGTTGGCATAGGTATTCCAGGTCTTCCTTGCCGTTACATTAATACTTTTAACACCTTTTCCTTTCGGTGTTTCCATCGGTCCCTTGAAAAGGATGCCCAGTTCTTCGATCACCTGTTGAGATTCCGGTGTCATACCGTTGGAGAATCCCTTGTCAAAAACCCATTTTCCCATATCTACAATCACATACTCCAGCGGAACCTGATTTGCTTTAAATATGTTCAAAACAGCATCCATAATTTCAGGTCCGATGCCATCTCCTTTTGCTACTGCTATTTTCATAAACTTTTAAGTGGTTGAGGTTGGGCGAATTTACATTTTAAAGCCTAAAGCCTAAAGCTTAAAGCCTAAAACTTTAAAGTAGATAAAGTTTTGATGTAATTCCAAAGATCCATCGTTTCGTAGAATCGAATCTGACTTTATATTAACAAACCTTTTAAAAAAGGGAGTTTTGGGCTTTAGTCTTTAGCCTTTGAGCTTTTTCCGTATTTTTATACAAACAGACTCCATGGCGAATAAAATTTCAGAAGGGGTTGAGATTGACGTAGAAACTTTTTATCAGCCGGACTACAGTAATCCGGTAGCGGGTGAGCACATGTTTGCCTACCGTATAACAATCTGGAACCACAATAATTTTCCTGTTAAACTGCATCGTCGCCAATGGCATATTTTCGATAGTAATGGCAGCAACCGTGAAGTAGAAGGAGAAGGTGTGGTGGGTGTGCAGCCAATTTTACAACCGGGTGAAAAATATCAATATGTCAGCGGTTGTAATCTGCGCACGGAAATGGGTAAGATGTATGGGAGTTATCATATGGAAAATCTGCATTCCAAGGTAAGCTTTGAAGTAAATATCCCCATGTTCGAGATGATTGTTCCATTTAAGATGAACTAATAACGCTGAACGCGCTACGCTCTACGGCCAACCGCCAACTGCCAACTGTCAACCGCCAACGAATCCTCACACGGTGATTAAATATGAGTAAAGAATTCCCGGTTTTTAAAACAGGCAGGCTTTTATTGCGCCAGTTTAAAGAGCCGGATCTTAAAAATGTATTTCTGGGACTTTCTAACCTGGATGTCATCAGATATTACGGGGTTCATTTTAAAACATTGGAAGAAACTAAAAAACAGATCGAATGGTTTGCTGAATTGGAAAAAGAAGAAACCGGAATCTGGTGGGCTGTCTGCTCTTCCGACAATTCAATTTTTTATGGGGCTGTTGGCCTTTACTTTTTAAACAATGAGTTAAAAAAAGCCGAACTGGGATTTTGGCTGATGCCGGAATTCTGGGGTCAGGGGTTTATCACAGAATCTGCTCTGCTGGCGATAGAATATGGTTTTAGAAAAGTGCATCTGAAACGAATTGAGGCAGAAGTGGAGACTGAAAATAGGATGTCAAAAAGGGTTATGGAAAAATTGCAATTCATTCATAAAGGCACAAAAAAAGATTGTGAAATAAAAAATGGGCATCATATCAGCCCGGACGTTTTTGAGCTGGAAGCTTGAATCGTGAAGAGTTCAATGATATTTAAGTAACAGGTAAAAAGCCCCAAGTCTGATCGCTTAATCATCCGTCGCCGTCGCTTGCACAACCACCTCATTCAATTTCTTGGTTAGCGGGAACAATAAAAGCCCTGCGACCAGTGCAGCAACCGCACTGATTCCAAAAAAAAGAGCTTTGCTGTCAAAATGATCCCAGAACCCGGTCATCATACCGGCGATTTTTCCACCCAGAGAAGTTGTAATAAACCATCCGCCCATCATTAAAGCAGTAAATCTTCGCGGAGCAACCTTAGAAACCAATGACAAGCCCACGGGACTTACAAACAACTCGCTGATCGTAAATACACCATAGCTGCCGATGATCCAGGCCGAAGAAACTTTATGCTCATAGATGTTGACGGAAAGTGCCGCTATAACCATGATTAGGGATGATATGCCAGCAATAATAGTCCCCCAGGCAAATTTTGAAGGCGTTGACATTTCCTTCCCCCGCGATTTCAAAAATCCGAACAACCCAACAATCACTGGTGTGAGCAGAATGATCCAGAATGGATTGATGGACTGATAAATTTCGGTGGAAATCAATTTTAGATTTTCACCCTCGGCAGGCCATTCATTTTTGGGAATATTATGCAGATAAGGATCTACACCCTGCTCAGTTATCACCTTTCCATTTGCATCAGTCTTTGCGTGAAAATGATAATCCAGTACAGGTACTTCCTTTTGGTTTGTGTTTACCTCCTGAGTAAATTTAAAAGGTTTTAACAGAGGTTCGATGGCTCTGGGAACTTCCCGTTTTGTATAACTGTCAGCCCAGATCGTCAGTGAAGTAGCATTCTGATTATAAATATTCCAGAAAATGATAGCTACGCCAAAAAGTGTAAACAGAGTGGCGATTCTTTTTCTGTCAAATCCGCTACAACGGTACCAGACCATAAAATAAAATATGATGATGGGTACACATGCAAAGAGAAATGCGTCGTTGGAATCCGAACCAAATATATTCCCAGGTATAAACCATCCGATAATTCCTGCTGCAATCGCTGGCAGGAATACAACAGAAATGATTTTTGAGAAAGCCATATCCTCTTTGTGGACCGGCTTGATCACATCAGCGTGTTTAACAAATTTCTGACCGGAAGCGAATATGATTAAGCTCAGAATCATACCGAATCCTGCTGCCGAGAAAGCATATCCCCAGGAATAATTATTTCGCAGGAAGGCTGCCACAAAATTACAGACCAATGCACCGATGTTGATCCCCATGTAAAAAATATTATAGGCGATGTCTTTCTTGGGCTTTAGTTCTTCCTTGTTATAAATATTGCCCAGCAGCGTACTGATATTCGGCTTAAAAAATCCATTACCTACTATCACACAGGCCAGTGCAGCATACAAAAGTCCTCCACTATTTGGCACTGACATCAGAAAATATCCAAGCGCCATCAGGGATCCTCCCAAAAAAATAGACACCCGGTAACCGATATATCTGTCAGCAATCAGTCCTCCAATAAAGGGCGTAAGGTAAACGAGTGCAATGTATGATCCGGTAATATCTGCAGCCATGCTCACATCCAATCCACGGCCTCCGTTTGCGACGGTGTCATGGAGGAAGAGATAGAGAATACCCACCATCAGATAATAACCAAACCGCTCCCACATTTCAGTAAAAAATAAAACATATAATCCACGGGGATGACCTTTCTGGGGGAGCGCAGTGTTCATGTGTGCCTGATTTCTTTAAAAAATAATTGAGTCGCCTAATGTAAGATTAATTTATGCATGAAAAAGCAGAAGAGATTTCCCTGCGTATAAAATTATTTTTATGATATGAGTATGAATCGTGAATTTCGGGCCTAATCAAAACTACCTATGCACATTTTAATACTTGGAGGAGGAGGAAGAGAACATGCTCTGGCCTGGAAGATTTCACAAAGCAAATCCTGTACGGCTTTATTTATAGCCCCGGGCAATGCAGGTACTTCGGCATTTGGGAAGAATATACAGCTGGACCCCACAGATTTTGTCGCCATTGGCAAGGCCTGCCTGGAAAATAAGATCAGCCTGGTGCTCGTCGGACCCGAAGAGCCGCTGGTGAAAGGAATCGTAGACTATTTTGTCAATGACAGATCACTCAGTCACATACCGGTAATCGGTCCGAATGCGTCGGCAGCGAGATTGGAAGGCAGCAAGGCTTTTTCCAAACAGTTTATGTTGAAACACGGTATTCCCACAGCCAAATACAAAGAATTTGATACAGATCATTTTTCTGAGGGGTCAGAATATGTAAAAACTCATAGCCTGCCTGTAGTTTTAAAAGCCGATGGTCTGGCTGCGGGTAAAGGTGTTATTATATGCCAGAGTCATATTGAAGCCATGGCTGAATTCGAACTCATGCTTCAACAGGATAAATTTGGCGAAGCAGGTCACAGAATCGTCGTGGAAGAATTCCTGGATGGTATTGAACTTTCGGTTTTCGTACTAACTGACGGGGATCACTATGTGCTTCTGCCGGAGGCAAAGGATTATAAAAAAATCGGTGAAGGAGACAAGGGTCCGAATACGGGCGGAATGGGGGCTGTAAGTCCTGTTCCTTTTGCTGATTCCGAATTCATGTTGAAAGTGAAGGAAAGGATCATTGATCCGACGATCAAAGGGCTGAAATCTGATGGTATTGAATACCGTGGATTTATTTTTATAGGCCTGATCAAAGTGGGCATAGAACCCATGGTGATCGAATATAATTGCCGATTGGGGGATCCTGAAACGGAAGTGATTATTCCACGCCTTAAAAACGATCTGGTGGACCTTTTAAAGGCAGTGGCCGACAAAAAGCTGAACGAAAAAACCATTCAGATAGATTCTCTTGCAGCGGCAACTATGGTTGCTGTAAGTCGCGGTTATCCGGGCAGCTATGAAAAGGGTTTTGTGATTAAGGGGCTTGATGAAAAATACGAGGACAGTCTTGTATTTCATTCCGGAACCCAGCTCGACAACGGCCAGGTACTTACCAATGGTGGCCGAGTGCTCTGTGTTACTTCTTATGCGGGGTCGCTACAGGATGCCATACGCAAGTCGATGACGGTATTGACCCACATTGACTTCGACGGAATGTATTTCAGGAGGGATATCGGTTATGAATTCCTTTAAATGTTGGCCCTTGGGCGTTGCTCAATTGATCGATCAGGCGGGTTGCCGCCAGGCAGATAAACCGTTTTTTGACGCATTTTCGTCGAATTAGAGCGGGGATTTTTATAATACATTTACGACCAACGATCAACGCTCAACGTCCAACCCCAACGGCGTACTTGATAATAAACTGTTGATTTTAAGAAATATCCTCGTGAAAATAGCGTTCAGTGCAGGATGACGGAGATTAATGTTCACTTTGTTAATTCCGATTATTTCCGTCAATTTTGCATGCATCGTAACAGAATATAAATCTGACCTTTTAAAATGGGATTATTCAATTTCCTGACGCAAGAGATTGCCATGGATCTGGGGACAGCTAATACCCTGATCATACACAATGACGAGATCGTAGTTAACGAACCCAGTATAGTTGCCCTTGACCGGAATAACCCAAAGACGGTACTGGCTGTCGGGAAACGGGCCCTGATGATGCATGAAAAGACGCATGAGAGCATCCGGACCGTCAGACCCTTGAAAGATGGGGTAATTGCCGATTTTAACGCTGCAGAGCTTATGATCCGCGAGATGATCAAGATGATCTATCCCAAAAAGCCTCTTTTCCCTCCTAGTTGGCGCATGATGATCTGTATTCCCTCCAGTATTACTGAAGTGGAAAAAAGAGCCGTTCGTGATAGTGCGGAACAGGCCGGCGCCAAAGAAGTTTATCTGATTCATGAACCCATGGCTGCTGCTCTGGGTATTGGTATAGATGTGGAAGAACCCGTGGGAAATATGATTATCGATATCGGCGGAGGAACTACGGGAATCACTGTAATCGCCTTAGCAGGTATCGTTTGTGATCAGAGTATTCGTATTGCGGGAGATGAATTTACGGCTGATATCATGGAAGCGCTGCGCAGGTACCACAGTTTACTCATCGGTGAACGAACGGCAGAACAAATTAAAATTCAAATCGGCGCCGCATTGAAAGATCTGGACAATCCGCCGGATGATATTCCGGTGAATGGTCGTGACCTGGTTACCGGTATTCCCAAACAGATCCTGGTGAGTTACCAGGAAATAGCTGAAGCCCTGGATAAAAGTATTTTCAAAATAGAAGAAGCCATTCTGAAAGCGCTCGAAACAACCCCGCCTGAACTGGCCGGAGATATTTATCGCCGCGGGCTATATCTTACAGGAGGAGGCGCTCTGCTCAGGGGTCTGGATAAAAGACTCAGCCAGAAAATTAAACTTCCCGTTCATATTGCCGACGATCCGTTAAAAAGTGTTGTAAGGGGAACGGGGATTTCTCTGAAGAATTACGACAGGTATCCGTTTGTGATGCGATAGAAGAGTAAAAAGTAAAAAGTAAAAAATTAAAAAGTAAAAAGTGGAGAGATCGACTGCAATCTTTTTCCTTTTTACTTTTTCCTTTTTTGCTTTATAACAGCAACCTAAAATCATAAAGCACCCGTGCGTAATGTTATTCTATTCATTCGAAAGTATGCGAATTTTCTATTCTTTTTGCTATTGCAAATAACCGCACTCAGTTTTCTTTTTCGATATAATAAATATCATGAAGCCGCCTTGATGAATGTGGCCGGTGAAATTACAGGCAGTATCAATCAGCGGTACAGCAAAGTGGAATATTATTTTCGCCTGAAAAAAATCAATGAACAGCTCGCGGCGGAAAACACCCGCCTGAATCAGTTGCTCAAAGAAAATTTTGAAAGACCCGATGGGAACGAAAAGATTGTGATGGATACGGTTCAGGCTGATTCCATCAGCCAGATACGAAAATATACATGGCTGGGAGCTAAAGTGGTTGGCAGCACCGTGAATACACAGCTTAATTTTATAACTATCCACCGCGGTTTATTGCAGGATGTTCGTCCAAATATGGGCGTGGTGAGTCCGCAGGGAATTGTGGGAACGGTGGTTAATGTGAGTGATAATTATGCCAGTGTGATGACACTTTTACACAGGCAATACAAAGTAGTCGTAAAAATAAAAAATGGCGGAGAAAGGGGAACCATTGAATGGGATGGGGTAAGTCCGATGTTTGTAACACTGAAGGATATTCCGAAATCTGCCAAAGTACAGGTGGGGGATTCTATTGTGACCAGTCCGACTTCTTCCCTGTTTCCGGGCAATCTGATGGCAGGAACCATAGCCGAGATAGTGGATGATAAAAGCAGTAATTTCTATACGTTGAAAGTCAAACCTGCCACCAATTTTTTCAATATCGAATATGTGTATGTAATTGCCAACGCACAGTTATTAGAACAAAGGCGACTGGAGGATTCCACGCGAAAAAAATTCCAATGAGCGAACTGCTGAAAAATATAATCCGGTTTGTGCTGTTCATTTTTGTTCAGGTGTTCATCCTTTTTCAGATGCCGCCCCTGCACAGGTTTATCACACCATACTTATATTATCTGTATATATTGTGGCTGCCCTTTAGTATGAGCCGCGCCTCATTAATGGCGGTTGCTTTTTTGTTCGGCCTAAGCCTGGATTATTTCATGCATACGCCGGGACTGCACGCCGCTGCCTGTGTACTGATCGCTTACCTGAGGCCTTTTGTGGTGAATATGCTGATATCGCAGGAAGGAGCAGACAAGAATTATTTATCCCCTTCGATTACAAGTATGGGCTGGGCTCCCTATTTCACTTATGTATTTGTACTTACTGTATTTCATCATGGGTACCTTGTTTTCCTGGAGTGGATGAGTTTCGGATCTTTTTTGTATTTTATAGGTAAAGTAATAGCAACCACCGCGATCAGTATGCTGCTGATCCTGCTGACGGAACTGTTATTCTTCAGAAAGGAGAAGTTCAGAACAAATACGGTTTAAATTAACGCCAATATCCTGAGATGCCTGTTTTTAATCAATCACGCAGTAATATCATACGCCTCATCTTCGGTGGGATGTTCCTGGTGATCTTTGCACAACTCTTTAACCTGCAGATATTTTCCGACAAGTATAAAAAAATGGCTCAGGAAAATGCCCTGTTCCCCAAAAGAGTTTATCCTACGCGCGGTATTATATACGACCACCGTCAGCGAGCCATCCTCAACAATACTATTTTGTATGACCTGATGGTTACCCCTTCACAAGTTAAAACCATCGATACCACTTTTTTCTGCCAGCTCCTGGAAATAGATGCTGAGGAATTCCGATCACGCATCCTGGATGCAAAAATAAAAAACGGCCCGTTCCGACCTTCTATATTTGACGATCTGCTGGCCCCGGATCTGTATGCAAAACTGGAAGAAAATATCTGGCGCTTCCCCGGATTCAATTTACAGGAGCGACCCGTGCGCGTGTATCCCTATGACGCAGCAGCCCATATCATGGGGTATGTTGGTGAAGTGGATTCCAATATTTTACGCCGTTCGAATTATTATTACCAGCTGGGTGACTATGTGGGAAGAAGTGGACTGGAGCAATTCTATGAAAAACAGCTCATGGGTCAGCGGGGAATTGAATACTGGATCAAGGATAATAAAAATCGTCTCGTCGGTCATTATCAGGACCGTGGGCTCGACACCCCTGCAATCGCCGGAAGAAATTTGCATTCCTCACTGGATATCGAATTGCAGCAGCTCGCGGAGAAATTAATGTCATACAAGATTGGCGCCGTGGTTGCCATTGAACCAAAAACTGGAGGTATCCTGGCTATGGCTTCGGGTCCGGATTACGATCCCAATTCGCTCACCGGACCGGATAAACAAAAAAACTATGGACAGCTTGCGCTGGATGTCAGGGCTCCTTTGCTGAACCGCGCCATCAAAGGACTTTATCCTCCCGGCTCAACATATAAACCCCTGGGAGCACTTGTGGGACTGGATGAAGGCGTGATTACACAGGCCAGCGGTTATCCCTGCCTGGGTGTATATCTCGCCTGCAAGCATCCAGTAAAATGTCTGGAAAACTGGGCCGGACACGCAGCGAATCTGAGACTGGCGATTGCACATTCCTGTAACTCTTTTTTTTGCAATACATTCCGTTTAACGGTCGATAACAAAAAAATTGGTAACCCACGCGACGGACTTCAAACATGGAAGTCCTATATGAACAGATTTGGTCTTGGACATCGGATAGGCGTTGATTTACCCAGTGAGGATGGTGGCAATATTCCTGATACGTTGGCTTACGATAAGGAATATCATGGATCGTGGAATTCCTGTACCATGACGACGCTTGGTATAGGGCAGGATAAAATGCTCGTAACGCCTTTACAAATGGCTAATGCCATGTGTATCGTGGCCAACAAAGGATATTTCTATACTCCGCATTTCGTTCAAAAAGTGGAAGGACATTCAGCCGATGACAGCGTACTGGATAAATTTATCGTAAAACATGAAGTACTTACTCATATATCAAATGACGATTATGAAACAGTTATCAGCGGCATGCAGGATGTAACCGAAGTGGGTACCGCCCGCATTGCCCGGATCGATGGAATTAATATGTGCGCGAAAACGGGTACTGCAGAAAACTATTTATCATTGGAGGGGAAAAGAACCAAACTGAATAATAATTCAATGTTTGTTTGTTTTGCTCCTCGCGAAGATCCGCAGATTGCAGTGGCTGTGGTAATTCAGAACGCGGGGTTTGGTGCTACATGGGCCGGACGTATCGGTAGCCTGCTTGTTGAAAAATATCTCCGTGATACTTTAACGGCCGCACGTGTTAAACTCGCAACAGATATTGCGAATACGAATCTGATGCCGGGATATCTTGTAAGGCTGCAATTCATAACCGATTCTATCAGGGCTTCGCTTTGGGCGGCACAATCAGGCGACAGTACGCGCTGGGTGAAATTCAAGGATCCATTACTGCGCAGGGAACTATTGGATACCATACACAAGGCAACGGCACATATAACCATTCCATTCGGTCCGAGACCACAAATCAAAACAGTTATATCGGACACATCAAAACGTAAGCCTATGGATTCGGCCACCTATGGTAAATCAGATACTTCGGGGAAGCCTAAAAAAATAATCATTAAGAAAATATTTGATACGGCAGCATTGAAACCAAAAGATAAACCGGTTGTCCAGAAAGACAGCAGTACAAATCAGTCGCCATGAACGAACGCAATTCATATATTGCCAGCGGCGCTGACAAGTCGCTGATCTGGCTCTGGTTTATTCTGTCCGCCATTGGTGTCATGAGTATTTTTTCCGCGACCTATCACGATGGAGATAATGTGTTACAGGGATTTCTTTCGCTCAAAACAGATTATAGCCGCCAGTCTTTGTTTTTTGTGATCAGTGGAATTGCCGGAATTTTTATCCTCTTAACAGATAGTAAGTTTTTTACAGCGACTGCAAATCTTTGGTATGCCTTCGGCATATTACTCATGTTGTTGGTATTTCCATTTCACTCCAATATCAAAGGAACTTCTTCCATCATCAAACTTGGATCTGCTGTTCAAATACAGCCGGCGGATGTATGTAAGATTTTTGTGAACCTGGCGCTGGCGAAATATCTGTCACGCGTGGAAACGAATTTCTCCAAACCGCGTTCCCAATTGATTGCCGTTGTTATTGCGCTTGTACCCGCTGCACTATCCATCATGCAAAAGGAAACCGGTCTCGCGCTGGTATATTTTTCTTTTTTTCTGGTGATGTTTCGGGAAGGATTACCACCATTGGTGCTTATTATCGGATTTTCTTTCGCTGTACTTGTTGTCGCTACCCTATTGCTGGATCCGAATGTACTCGCCCTGATTTTGACGGCGATTGCCGGGCTCTTTATATATTTCCTCAGAAGTAAAATAAAAAGGCAGCGCACGGTTCTCATTGCCATTATCAGTATATGGTTTGTTTGTGTAGGAGTTCAGCGCTTTATGGTTCCTTTTGTTTTCGATCACGTTTTCCAGCCCTACCAGGTGAAACGTATTTATGATGCGATAGGTAAGGATTATGTGCCGAAAAACGAGGCTGCCGCAAAAGAAATTGAAGAAAAATCGGTCGGCAAAAAGAAAGATAACGGGGACTACAATGTGAAGCAATCCAAGATTGCGATCAGTAATGGCGGATTGCTCGGTAAGGGTCTTTTAAAAGGAACCCAGACCCGTTATGATTTTGTTCCGGAGCAGCGAACAGATTTTATTTTCTGTACAATCGGGGAGGGATTTGGATTTCTTGGCAGCGTGGTATTCCTCAGTATTTATATCATACTTCTCTTACGGATCGTAACCATCGCCGAGAGACAGAGATCGGTGTTCAGTCGCGCCTATGCCTATGGAGTAGCGTCCGTGTTCTTCTTCCATATTTCCATCAACGTATGTATGACGATCGGCCTTGCTCCCGTAATTGGAATTCCACTTCCGTTTGTCAGTTATGGTGGTACTTCGTTACTCACTTTCAGTGTTATGTTATTTATTCTCGCACGCCTGGATGCAGACCGGCAGATGGTTTTAAGATAGTGTAAGAGTGTAAGAGTATAGGAGTATAAGAGTGATTGTATCCACTCCTATACTCTTATACTCCTATACTATATTTGCTCCATGAGGATCATCCCATTGTCAGAAGGAGCATTCACAGTAGATAAGACCAAAGATTTTCTTCCATTTGATCCGGCAAAAGACGATTTACAAAAACGGGCAACAGGTAGTCTGCTGGTTGAGATTCAACCTTTCCTTGTAATAACGGAAAATGACGTTTTGCTGTTGGATACTGGTTTGGGTTTTAAACAGGACAGTTCACTGCAAATCCACGAACTCATCCGTAATGCTGGTGTGAATCCGGATTCAGTTACAAAGGTTTTATTAAGTCATCTGCACAAAGACCATGTAAACGGTGCGGGTCAAAATCTTGCTGACGGGACGCGGGTGGCATCTTTTCCCCAGGCCATCTATTATGTTCAACAGCGCGAACTGGAGTATGCAATTGAAAAAGGATATCCCAGCTACGAACCTGAATCATTTACATTTCTTGAAAATCTTTCCAATCTTGTTAAGCTTGAAGGAAACGGCCTGATTGACAGCTATATCCGGTACGAACTGACCGGTGGTCATTGTCCCTTCCACCAGGTATTCCATATTGAAACCGAAGGAGAACATGCTTTTTTTGGGGGTGATGTAGCTCCACAGTTGAACCAGATGAAGAACCGTTTTGTTGCCAAGTATGATTATGATGGGAAGAAATGCATGGATTTGCGTCAAAAATGGTGGCATCAGGGACAAAAGGAAGGTTGGACCTTTCTTTTCTATCATGATATTAAAAATCCAGTTTGGACGCGCTGAAATCTATTATAGATCGTTCAATACTTTGTTACTTGTCCGGAGTTTCCCAAATCGGGAATTAACCCCATTCGGAAATGTAAAGTGCACGTTATCCTACTTTTTTAACCGATGTTGAAAGGGATTTTAGCCCTATTAGCGAATGATCGGCTTTAATACTTTCAGATCCCCATCTACCGGTTCCGTTACCTTCAGTTGCAGGATATACGCTATTAGCGGATATATGTGAATATTCTCAAATCCCCGAATCTTCAGGTTCTCTTTAAAGGCGGCTCCCCATGCATAGAATGTAGCATGCATCACCGGGAGTGCCGGGTCAAAACCATGAGTAGCCGGATCCAAGTGCCGGCTGGTCAGATTAAACACATTCGGTGGGTGACTAACCAGGATAATATCCCCGATCCGATTAAAGCGGTCAACCTTTTTACTATAATGCCATCGTGCCGGCATTTTAGTGGCCAGATAGACTTCATAATCCTTCGCCGCAGATTCCAAAATTTTGTATGCTGGTAATATATCTTCCGGATTCTTCGCATACATATGCACGATGGCCTGCGAATTCATGATAATAAACCGGCTGGTATCAATTGCTTTTGGTAGTGTTAATGTATGCAGAGTATCGATTTCAACCATGCCATGATCAGACAGAAAAATATAACTCACCGGAAGGTTTAACGAATCGATGGTGCTGACTAAGTGGGCTATGGAACGATCTACATAATGAACAGCCTCTTCCACCTGTTTCGAATCTACGCCATGTAAATGCTCTTCGTGGTCTACATCCGGAATATAAAAAGTGATCAGGTGAGGTCGTATGTCCTCGGGTAATGAGAGCCAGTTGCGAACATATCGGATACGGTCGTTCATCGTGATCAGGCTATTAAATTTATAATAATATGTCGGCCTCACTCCTCGGATCGCTGCTTCAGCGCCTACCCAATAAAAACTTGCTGAAAGCATACCCTGGTTTTCTGCCAGAACCCATAGAGGTGTTCCACCATACCAGGAACTGTCTTCCACCCCTTTCTTATTGCTCATCCGGTAAACCAGATTCTTCGCCGGGTCATAAAAATTATTGTCCACGATTCCATTATGTGAAGGATAATCGCCGGTTGCAATACTATAATGGTTTGGAAAAGTCAGGGAAGGGAATACGGGTAGCATATAATCTGCTCTTACTCCGGAGGTCCTTAGGCGGATCAGATTTTTTGCCTGGTATTTATCAGCCAGGTCATAACGGAAACCATCGGCTGAAATCAGGATGATATACGGTTTCTTCAGCTGATCTGGATGGTTGGTTCTGCCCGGTATCATATACTGCATCGTATCGGGCAAAACCCGTTTGGGACTGTCCTGTGCATGTACGATTCCTGTCAAAAGAAGAAATGCCGCGTGTAGTAATTTTCTCATGCAGGATTTTAGATTGAATAATCAGGCCGCAATATAACCTGCTTCATTAAACACTAAAAATTGAAAGACGGAATTAACTATTAGTTTTAAGCTTAGTGCTTTAAGCTTTACGGCGCTTCCTGTAACCTTCGCTGGTTTTTCAATTGTCTTTGTTCCATTTCTTTCTGAACGTAAGCACCAAATTGTTTTTCGGATTTAAAAAAGATATCTATTTTCTGGGGAGAAATTGCCTGGCCGAATTGTACACTGTATTTCTTTCGAATGTTGAGCAGAGACTCATCCAGTTCGATCTCACTTTTATTGTTATGAATAGCATCTTGTCTCGCCCTCTTCAGTTCTTCTGCATATTGATTGTATATCGGCCAGAATTTTTGGGCTTCTTCCGGACTCAGATCCAGTCTCTTTGTGATATATGCAATCTTGAGTGCCTCAAGCCGGTTCCCATTTTGTGCCACGCCCATCAAAAAAGAAAAAGCAAAACTAACTAAAAATAAAAATCTCTTCATTAGGGATCAATTTACGGATGGTTTTTGTTCCGGCAATAAAAGAGAATATTGCTCAAGCTCCACATCCGGTACACTGCTTAACAGATCATGAATATCGTTATCACTCAAATCAACAGTGGCAGTTTGCAAATCGGATGGATTATCCGGAGTCCAGTGAATGTCATCTATATCCAGAAAATTAGCCATATCCTGATCACTGACTGTTGTCAATCCATTGATCGGATCCAGAATCTGGTGATTAGTTAAATTGAATGTCGTAATTCCAATCATGCCCACGATGCAGGCAGCCGCTGCATAGCGAACAATCCTCATCGGGATGGAAATCTTTTTCGGTTTATTGGTATGCACTAATGCGGTTAATTTCGAAGGAACATTTTCTGTAATCTGATCCCTTACGTTCAGGCCTTCGAAATATCCTACGGGAACCTGGTATGGATTCTTATTTTTTAGTCCGGCCAGCAGCGGGGAAATCTCCGCGATCTCCTCCGAGGTTGAAACGCTGTTTAGTTCTCCAAAAAGGTCGGCTTCAAATCTTATCCGATACATTAGTATATCGGCAAAATCTTCAAAGTACCCCATGGGAACAACATAGGGAGTTTTTAAAGCGCCGGTCCTTCCTAAATAGGGAGCGATTTCCAATAATTCTGTTAATATTTCATTTGGGCTTTCCATTGCGTCAATAAGACCCCGTCAGGTGATCAAAGTTTAATGATTCAATATAAAATCTTCAATTTTTTTAGCTGCATGGTGATAGGATGCTTTCAGGGCCCCGGCTGATGTGTCCAATACCCGGCTCATTTCCTCGTATGGCATGTCATCATAGTACCGCAAACTAAACACAACTCTTTGTTTTTCAGGCAGTTGCTGAATGGCCAGCTGCAATTTCCACTCCAGTTTATTTGCGTCAAAATCTTTATCTGCCCGGATTTTGTTACTAAGACCTGATTCAACATCACTGAGGGAAGTGGTGGCTTTCTTTTTCTGTTGCTCGATGAATGTAAGGCATTCATTGGTGGCGATCCGGTATAGCCAGGTATAAAGCTGGGCGTCCTCCCGGAAGCCCGACAGGGCATTCCAGACCCGGATAAACACATTCTGCATCACATCATTGGAATCCTCATGGTCCACGAGCATACGACGAATATGCCAATAAAGCCTTTCCTGGTATTTTTTTACAATCTCAGTGAAAGCTTTTTCCTTAGTAGCTGGTTCTCGAAATAAAGCCAGTAGTTCCGTATCCGTTCTCTGTTCCGCCATTCGGGATCTGGATTTTAAGTCTAAAACTGGATTATGAATTATTTATTTTTCCTGGCAATCACTTTCTCAGCAGCAGTCACAATATGTGCAGCATCCAGTCCGTATTTTGCCAGTAGCTGTACCGGCGTTCCGCTTTCCCCGAATGTATCGTTTGTTCCCACATATTCAATGGGGATCGGATTGCCTTTTGAGGCAGTTTGTGCGATGCTGTCCCCCAGTCCCCCAATAATATTATGTTCTTCTGCAGTCACGGCACAACCTGTTTTACGAATGGATTTCAGGATACTTTCCGAATCCAGGGGTTTAATAGTATGAATATTTATTATTTCTGCGGATATTCCTTTTTCTTTCAAAATCTTCTCCGCTTCCAAAGCAATCCATACGAGATGTCCACAGGCGAAAATAGAAACATCTTTTCCTTCCATAAACACCTGGGCTTTTCCGATTTTAAATTCCATTTCCGAGGTAAAAATCGGCCAGACCGGTCTGCCGAAACGCAGGTAAACAGGTCCCTGAAGCTCGGTAATGGCAATTGTTGCGGCCTTTGTCTGTGCATAATCACAGGGTACAATAACGGTCATCCCGGGGAGCATCTTCATCATGCCGATATCTTCGAGAATCTGGTGTGTGGCACCGTCTTCACCGAGCGTCAGGCCTGCATGAGATGCACAGATTTTCACATTTTTACCGGAATAAGCGACGGATTGCCGTATCTGGTCATACACGCGCCCGGTTGAAAAATTTGCAAAGGTGGTGGTGAAAGGAATTTTGCCTCCGATGGTCATACCGGATGCCACCCCGATCATGTTGGCTTCAGCAATTCCACACTGGAAAAAACGCTCAGGAAATTCTTTAATGAATTGGTTCAGTTTAAGGGAACCGGCCAGGTCTGCAGTGAGGGCTACGATATTCGGATTTTTTCTGGCAACTTCCACTATTCCGTCCCCGAATCCGCTACGGGTATCTTTTTGTCCTGTTACAGTGATCATATTTTGTTGATTGAATGCATTTCAGAATCAATTCAATTCTGAAAATTTACTATTATAAAAAGACTCATCCATTTTAATTTTCTGTTCCCATCTCCAGGCAGTTGACAGCATATCTTCCAGTGAATATTTTGGAATCCAGCCCAGTACATTTCTTGCGAGATCGTTGTTTGCATATATTGAAACCACATCGCCCGGCCGGCGTGGACCGATAATATAATTGAGCGGGAAACCACTGATTTTTTCAAATGCATGAATGGCTTCCAGTACCGTTGTTCCATTGCCGCTTCCGAGATTATAGACTTCACAATGGCTATTGATTTTTCCTTTTAACATATATGTCAGGGCGAGTGTATGTGCGTGTGCGATATCAGATACATGTATATAATCACGAATGCAGGAGCCGTCTCGTGTTGGGTAATCGTCGCCATACACCTGCATCTGCGGAAGTTTTCCGATAGCTGTTTGGGTAATAGCCGGAACCAGGTTGGATGGCCGACCAATGGGCAATTCCCCAATCAAACCGGATGGATGAGCGCCCACTGGATTAAAATACCGGAGTAAGATACATTTTGAGTCAGAAGATTTTGAAAATTCATTGATGATCTGTTCCCCCATTTGTTTGGTGTATCCATAGGGAGATTCGGCGGGTCTCGGGGCTGTTGTTTCAGTGACCGGAATTTCAGTTGTATTACCATATACCGTGCAGGAGGAAGAAAAAACGAAATTGGCGATATTGAATTCCTGGACGCATTTCAACAGGTTGATCAGCGACATCAGGTTATTTTCAAAATACATAAGTGGGTTTTCAACTGATTCGCCTACAGATTTAAAAGCTGCGAAATGCACGATTCCGGCAATATCAGGGTTCTCATGAAAGATGGCAAAGCTGTCATCCAGGTTGCAGAGGTCCACTTTATAGTTTTTGATCTTTTTCCCTGTAATCTTTTGAACGCCTTCCAGTATACGGGGATTGGATCTTGAATTATTGTCGATGCAGATAACGTCGAAGCCGTTTTCAATAAGATCTACAATGGTATGAGACCCGATGTAACCACAGCCGCCTGTTACAAGAATTTTTTTCATGATTATTCCATCATTATGGATGTTTGATGATATCCAGCAGGTATTGTCCGTAACCGCTTTTGAGCAAAGGCTGGGCTATGGCTCTCACCTGCTCTTTTGTTATGAATTTTTTCCGGTATGCAATTTCTTCAATACAAGCGATTTTGATGCCCTGTCTTTGTTCTATTACATGAACAAACTGAGTTGCCTGCATCAGTGAGTCAAATGTTCCCGTATCCAGCCAGGCAGTTCCCCGGTCCATAATCGATACTTTCAATTTACCTCTTTTCAGATATTCCTTATTTACATCTGTAATTTCGTACTCTCCGCGTGGACTGGGTTTCAGATTTTTTGCGATGGATACCACTTCATTATTATAAAAGTATAGTCCGGGTACTGCGAAATTGCTTTTTGGTTTATCTGGTTTTTCTTCTATTGAAACCGCGTTGTTATCATTGTCAAATTCAACTACGCCGTATCTTTCCGGATCGCTTACATGGTAAGCATATACAATACCTCCTTCCGGATTGGTATTGGCAGCCAGTTGGTCGCCGAGACCTGTTCCATAAAAAATATTATCGCCAAGTACAAGGGCCACACTGTCCTTTCCGATAAAATCGGCGCCGATCACAAATGCCTGGGCAAGGCCATTGGGAACCGCCTGTTCCGCATAACTTATTTTCAGACCATATTGCGAACCATCCCCGAACAATTTTATAAAAAGGGGCAGGTCGTGCGGTGTTGAAATGATCAGGATTTCACGTATGCCGGCCATCATCAGGGTTGACAATGGATAGTATATCATCGGTTTATCATAAACCGGCATGATTTGCTTGCTGATGGCAAATGTTATCGGATGAAGCCTTGTGCCAGAACCTCCTGCCAGAATGATACCTTTCATGTGCCGGTTTTTAACGGGCGCAAAGTACAGATTTAAGATTAAAGTGTAAAGCGTAAAACGTAAAGCGAAACAAATGCAAGAATTTGAAAATGTGGGATTGTTATAACTTCATTCATCAACAATTATAAAAAACTTTACTCTTTCAGCTTTACGCCTTAAGCTCAGAATTAGTGTCTGAAAATCATTAAAACACCATAAACAATTGCGGAGAAAATAGCACTGACGGGAATGGTGAGGATCCAGGCCCAAAGTAGATTGATAGTGATTCCCCATCGAACAGCAGAGAGTCTTTTCGTGGCGCCCACACCCATGATAGAACCCGCAATGGTATGGGTGGTACTAACGGGAATACCCAGTTTCTCGCTTATAAATAATGTAATAGCGCCAGCTGTTTCTGCGCTGACACCTTCCAGTGGTGTAACTTTTGTGATACGTGTACCCATCGTCTTGACGATTTTCCAGCCACCACTCAGGGTGCCCAACGCGATACAGGTGAAACTTGCGAGCGGAACCCAGGTGTTATGATCTACAAACTGTTTGAAAGTAAGATTATGACCTGACTGATGCTGGTAATAAATAAAAGCTGCCCCGATAATACCCATTACTTTCTGTGCGTCATTTCCACCATGGCCCAGACTAAAAAGGGCAGAAGAAATCAGCTGCAATTTGCGAAACCATTTATCCGCCCGGTATGGATTGGCGTGACGACAAATATTGATGATGGAAATCGTAATAATATAGCCTATAACCATCCCGATGATCGGAGCCAGGAATATGAACAAAAAAGTAGGAATCACTTTTGTATAGTTGATCACAGAATGACCGTGTTTACTCAGTGCCCCTGCATGCGCAATCGCTGCTCCCATAAAACCGCCGATCAGGGTATGGGAAGAACTCGACGGAATGCCAAACCACCAGGTAAGCAGATTCCAGGCTATGGCACCAATCAGCCCTGAAAAAATCACTTCCAGTGTAATAAAATCCTTATTGACTGAGTTGGCAATTGTATTTCCAATTTTGAATTCTCCAATCAGGTATTTAGAAATAAAAAATGCGGCGAAGTTGAATAAGGCCGCCCATAGAACAGCCTGGAAAGGGGTCAGTACTTTGGTGGATACTATCGTAGCTATTGAATTCGCTGCGTCATGAAACCCATTGATATAATCGAAAATCAGGGCTAGTATGATGATAATTACCAGGAAAGTCATTACAAATGGGAGATTTGGCGTTAAGCGTTGAGCATTACGCGTATTTAATAATGATGGTCTCAATCACATTGGCGGCGTCTTCACATTTGTCCGTTACAGTTTCCATCACCTGGTAGATTTCTCTTTTTTTAATGACCTCCTTGGCATCAGGCTCAATTTCAAATAAACGGTCGATACTCATATCAAACACATCGTCTGCCTGATTTTCAATGCTGTTAATTTTCACCAGTGCATCCGTGATTTTTCTCATATCGCGCATATTCCTGAGTTCACTAACAGCAAGTCCGATCTGAATGGTCCCTTCGACGATCAGATCGGCCAGTTTCTGTATCCCCGTATCATTCGGATTTACTTTATAGAAATTAATTTTTTTTGCGGTTGAATAAATATAATCGCAGATATCATCCAGCGCGCTGGCGAGATAATGAATGTCTTCGCGATCGAAGGGAGTAATAAAATTCCGTCCGAGTTCAGTAAACACTTTATGGGTAAGGTCGTCATTCACATGTTCTTGTTCCTCTACCTGGGAAACCAAGGCTGCTCTTTTATCAATATCCGGTTCACTGACAACTGTTTTTAATAGGCGTCCCATATTTGTCACCCCCGCAGCAACTTCTTCAAAGAGGGAATAGAAGATCCTGTCCTTCGGCATAAAGATCTTCATGATATTATTCAGCGCCATAATAAAAATTTGGGTAAAAATAGGGCTATTAGCGCCTGAATGAGTCCAATCCGGTATGGTAATAATTTCTTAACATATGCAGAACCCCTAACGAGCGACGCCCAACGCTTAGCGCGGAAAGTCAATTATAAACTTCTCGGGATGATGGGCATGAACATAATTTGTTAACAGAATAATTATGCTGTAAAGAAAGGGAATGCTGACGAGGGGCGTTGGGCGCAGAACTTTACGGGTTGGGCGTAGAACTTTACGGGTTGGGCGTTAAGCGTGAGAAATGCACCATAATATCATCAGTCACGACATTCAAAGCCTGCCTGGATTCCGGTTGGTTAGAAGTGGGGAAATCATTGGCATCATATTGAAAAAGGCGCCAGCTTTTATTCTCATATTCCAGTGCGGTCATATGTTCTACCCAATCACCCGAATTCATATAAACTACTTTTCCCGCTGCATTTTCAACGGTCCGTATCACCGGCTGGTGGATATGGCCGCAGATCACATAATCATATTTTTTATTGATCGCCAGTTCGGAAGCGATCTGCTCCAGATCATTTACTTTGGCAACTGCTTTATTGACGCCCGCCATAACTTTTTTCGAAATGGATACTTTCTCTCTTCCGATCCAGCCCAGCAGCCCATTCACCATCCGGTTAAATAATATGAGCAAGCCATATCCATTACTGCCCATTTTGGCCATGAAACGGGCGCCGCCCTTCGTGGTATTATCAAACACATCTCCGTGAAAAATCCAGGTCATCTGCTGGTCAATTTCCAAAACCAGTTTATCCGTTAGTGTGAAATGACCCATGTTCAGATCGGTATATTTCCGCAGCATCTCGTCGTGATTACCGGTGATGTAAACGACACGCGTGCCATTGGTGATGAACTGCATGAATTCGCGGACTACCTGCATATGAAACGAAGGGAAATAACTTTTGCTGAATTGCCAGCCGTCAATAATGTCGCCATTTAATATCAGCATTCCGGGCTGAATACTGCGCAGGTAATTGAGAAGTTCCTTTGCCCTGCAACCATATGTTCCGAGATGAACATCCGATAATACCACTACATCTAGACTGCGTCTTTCCATGCTGGAAGTTTTTCAAAAGTCGCAAACCAGTATTACTAAATCATTGCCTAATTGTTAATTGTCAATTGTCAATTGTTAATGAGTTTGATTAGCTATTAGCAATTAACAATTGACTATTATATTGCTAACTTCAAACAATCGACAGTGTTACCATGGATACACGCAGAGAATTCATAAAAAAAACAACGCTCTTATCCGGGATGGCTGGAATGAATGCACTGATTCCTGCCTCAGTTCAAAGAGCCCTTGCCATTGATCCCAAACCGGGAACCACCTGGCAGGATGCCGAGCATATTGTGATTCTGATGCAGGAGAACCGTTCTTTTGACCATAGTTTGGGAAAGTTACGTGGTGTTCGTGGATTCAATGATCCGCGTGCCATTGATCTTCCCAATGGAAACCCTGTATGGCTTCAATCAAATCAGGCAGGCGAAACCTATGCGCCATTTCACCTGGACATAAAAGATACAAGGGCAACCTGGATGAGCTCATTACCGCATTCCTGGGAAAATCAGGTAAATGCACGAAACGATGGAAGATTCGACGAGTGGTTAAATGTCAAGAGAAACAGTATTAAAGAGTATTCAAATATGCCATTGACACTTGGCCATTATAACCGTCAGGATATACCATTTTATTATGAACTGGCAGACGGGTTTACGATTTGTGACCAGCATTTTTGTTCAGCACTAACCGGCACCAATCCAAACAGATTGTTTTTCTGGACCGGTACCTTACGTGCTGAACAAAATCAACATTCCATGGCACATCTGTGGAATGAGGATATGGATTATGAGACATTACATTGGAAGACTTTTCCTGAAGTACTGGAGGAAAATAATATATCCTGGAAATTCTATCAGAATGAATTGAGTATTGATGTCGGGTTTAAAGATGAACAGGATCCCTGGTTGTCAAATTTTCAGGATAATCCTCTGGAATTTTTTTCGCAGTATAATATCCGGCTTCATGGAAAACATCTGACTCAGGTTCGCAACCTGACCGATACAATTCCGCGTGAACTCAGAGAATTACAACAGGAATGGGAGAAACTTCCTTCGAATGACTCTGCTAGAAAAAATCTTCAGCTAACGATTGATGAAAAGACAAAACAACTGGAAGCCGCGATGCAGGAATTGAAATCCGGAAATCAGGATAAATTTGCCAGTCTTTCAGGGAGGGAAAAAAGTCTGCATCAGAAGGCATTTGTTACTAATATCAACGATCCGGACTATCATTCACTGGAAGAAATCGTTTATGAAGATGATGGCGTAAAGCGCAATTTTAAAATACCCAAGGGGGATCTGTTGTATCAGTTTCGACAGGATGTTAATTCAGGGAATCTGTCTACCGTTTCCTGGCTGGCCGCACCGGAAAACTTATCGGATCATCCGTCTTCTGCTTGGTATGGAGCCTGGTACGTGTCGGAGGTAATGGATATATTGACAAAAAATCCGGAAGTTTGGAAAAAGACAATTTTTATACTTACCTACGATGAAAATGATGGATACTTTGATCATCAGCCTCCTTTCGTGGCGCCTGATTCAGGAAATCCCGAAACGGGTAAGGCTTCAGAAGGACTTGACACCAGTGTGGAAATCGTAAAAGTGGCTGAAGCTAAACAAAGACAAGGGCATACTGCTCTTTTTCAGCGCGAAAGTCCGATAGGCCTGGGTTTCCGGGTTCCGCTGATTGTTGCATCACCCTGGAGCCGCGGAGGATATGTGAACTCAGAAATCTTCGATCTTACTTCCACTGTTCAATTCCTGGAAAAATTTCTAAGTTTTAAAACAAACAAACCGGTAAAGGACTCTAACATCAGCGAATGGCGTCGAACCGTATGCGGGGATCTTACTTCTGTTTTCAGGAACGCCGAAAATAATGAGGCAGTTAATCTGGAATTTCTGCAGAAAGATCCCTTTATGGAATCTGTATATAATGCCAAATTCAAAAAACTTCCGAATGATTTTAAGGCATTGAATGCAGAGGAAATCAGTTTGTTTCGAAGTAATCCATATGATTCACCTTATATGCCACAACAAGAAATAGGCATCAGGCCATCGAACGGACTTTTCTATCAATTACATGCTGAAGGAAAACTGAATCCGGGAAAAAAATCTTTTGATATTCGTTTTGAGTCGGGCAATTTGGTATTTGGCAAAAAAACACTTGGATCCGCTTTCAATGTGTATGCACCTGGTAAGTATCTCCAGGATGTAAATGGATCAACGGTTTTCAGGGATCTTCGAACATGGGCTTTTGCCGTCAGATCGGCTGACCATGTTGAATATTCCTGGCCTCTGGAGTCTTTCGAAAATAATATTTATTATTTAAGGGTCTACGGCCCCAATGGTTTTTTCCGCGAGTACAAAGGATCGGCGCATGACCCTTCGATGGACGTCAGCTGTGTCTATCAGATCGGGGGGAAAGATCAACTGAAACTGACGGGAAATATCAGTCTGATACTTTATAACGATGGCCGGAACCCGCTAACCGTGTCGATTACAGATAATGTGTATAAAACCGGTACAATGAAAAAAATGCTGAATCCTTCAACTGATCAATCAGGAAATATCAATATTCCAATCGATCTTTCAAAACAATTTGGATGGTATGACTTTACGGTCACCGTTGAGGGAAGTGAAATATTCACGCGAAGATATGCTGGCAGGGTAGATACGGGCGAGTCAGGATTTAGCGATCCGTTTATGGGAAGAACCATCTAACAAAGTGTGGAAGACTGAAAGTATGGAAGACTGGAAGTGATTTTACTGCCAGCCGCCAACTGCCAACTACCAACTATCAACCGCCTTAGTCTTTCCTCGCTTCCAAAGTAAATCCAATTGATGTGCCGACATCCGGTGTGCTGCGCACATGAATGGCCTGATCGTGCGCTTCAATAATATGTTTGCAAATGGCGAGGCCAAGACCTGTGCCTCCTTTGTCCCGGCTTCTTGCAGAGTCGGTGCGATAGAATCTCTCGAAAATACGCTGAAGATGTTCTTCTTCAATGCCGATCCCGTCGTCGGTTATTTCCACCAGCACGTGTCTGCCATCAGTTTTGTATACGCTGGCTGTAATGCTACCGTTTTGTTTTCCGTATTTGGAAGAATTCTCAACCAGATTCAGCAACACCATCCGGATTTTTTCTTTATCGGCAAAAACCAAAGTTGGGTATTCACAACCTTTTTTTATACCCGTGCGCATATTTTTTTCATGCATATTGATGGAAAGGGATTCAAAAACTTCACGGATCAAATCCTGGACTACAAAATTCTGCTTAAGCAATAATTGTTCTCCTCTTTCCAGCTTCGAAATTTCGTCCAGATCATTTACCAGGTTGACCAGCCTTTCTACATTCCGCTCCGTATTTTCCAGAAATCGCTTACGCACTTTCAAATCGTCCATGGCACCGTTCAGCAGGGTATCTATATAACCCTGGATGGCGAAAATCGGTGTTTTAAATTCATGCGATAGATTCTGTAAAAACTCTTTCCGGAAAGCTTCGTTTTTCCGCAGCAATTCGATTTCTTCCGTTTGTTTATTTCCCCATCTCTCCACATCCTCGTGCACTTCATCAATACTTTTCTTGGGAAGTATATATTTAAAATAAACTTCTTCTTTCCGCGTCGCTTTTGTCTGGTGTATGAATTTGTAAATCAGTTTGATTTTCCTATAGATAAATTTCTCCAGAATTAACTGAATCAATAGGTAGGAGCCGGTGAAGACCAGGAGCAGGGAAACCAAACCATATTTCCAGCTCGAACTAAGGAAAAAGACGCCTACGGCGACTGAACCTGAAATAACAAGAGCCGTGAATGCGGATAATTGCCTGGGTGTAAGATTCTGCGTGTTGAGCATTTAGTTCACAAACTTATAACCCACCCCTTTTACGGTCGTAATGCAGTCTAATCCGAGTTTCTGACGGATCTTGCGGATATGCACATCAATGGTGCGGTCTCCAACAATAACATCATTACCCCATACCTGGTTCAGGATTTCGTTACGCAAAAATACTCTTCCCGGGCGGGAAGCCAGGAGATAAAGCAACTCGAATTCTTTTTTTGCCAGGGTAACCTGTCGCTCATCCACCAGCACTTCGAATTTTGTGGGGTCGATACTCAGATTTCCCCTTTTGAGGGTTTTTTCAGCAGATTCTTTATTTGAACGACGCAGGAGCGCGCCGACGCGGCTGACAATCACTTTCGGACTAACGGGCTTATTTACATAATCGTCCGCCCCACTTTCCAGGCCCTTAATATGGAAACCTTCATCATTTAGAGCAGTGAGCATTAAAATGAGGGTGTCGTGAAAGATGGGCTGCGTTCGCAGAATCTCGCAGACTTCGACCCCGCTTTTCTTAGGCATCATAATGTCCAGGATGATCAGGTCAGGATGTGTGGACTTAGCCTTGGAAAGGGCATCATCCCCATCTTTTGCGGTGGTAACCTCATATCCTTCCCGAACAAGGTTATATTGAAGAACTTCAAGGATGTCCGGCTCATCATCAGCGATCAGGATTTTCTTGCCTTTGGCATCCATTAACAAAAAATTTACGCAAACCTAATCGAAATATAGCGTTAGGACAGATAAATGGGGGGAGTTTACAATTTTTTAATACAGGAATTCTGAAAAACTTAATCTTTAAAGCGCAAAGATTAAGGCTAAAATATAAGATTTCTCAATATTCCATAAATTCTCCACCATAAACCCTGTAGCAAAACCGTTAACTGTCAACCGTCAACCCGCATCCCTCAACTGTTCTTGAACATCCCGAAATTGGCTGTATTTTTGTCTTACCGGGTTGGACCGCCTTAATATGAAAAAAATAGTCCGTTTTCTCCTTATTCCGTTAACCCTCTTACTGGTTAGGCCGGTTTTTGCCCAAACGGCCAGTCCGGCTTTCAAGATTCAACAGGACCGCAAATTATGGCACGACAATATTGACAAAGAACAAAAGAGATTACTGGCTATGGATGGCAAGGCAGATGAGGTGATCCAGGCTTCCAAAGATGACAATGTTAATCTCCAGATAGCGGACGTGATGATCCGCCAGGTAGACCTTCTCCAGGAAAAAATAGAAATGGACTCCAGCCTGAGCGCACAAACGAAGATTAAAAACCTGCGTTCGTTGGAAGCAATGATCAAGGGCTATAACAATAATTACAGGAAAAAGGATTTTCCTCCTTCCATGGCGCCTTCGCTTTTTGACGCTTTTGTGAAAGCGATGCAATACGACCGGATAAATATGAGTATTGAAACGGTTATCGCAGAAAACAGTTACGGAACGGGAAAGATATTGGTGGACTGTTTTTTATTGCCCGTTCCCAATTCCGGCGTAAAAAACTCACGTGAGATCCTGATACGCAAATACTGCGAACTTCATCCGGATGAAATTTTCACCATACTAAGCGCCAATCCCACGCTGACATATGCTGACAGCCTTGTAATCATCGGGGGGAAAAAGAATATCCGTAAACTCTACGATTACGCATCAGGAACCTCAGCACTCTCGTACAGGATCCGGAACAGCCACGATTCCTCAATCATGATGGTTGGTAAAATCGCATCCAGCAAAAGTGGGCAATTATACCTTCCATTTCTCGATAACCTGATCAATCACCGTATTACGATCGCTGATATCGATAAGGTAAAAGACGATAATATCCTTTATTACAAATTGTTGGTGCAAACGCGTATGGACTACGCGGCAAGAATGCTTCCGCCTTTGCAGGATACGGCATTGGAAATGGAAGCTCTTACTATCATGTTGCAAAATAAGGGTAAGGATGTTTTTGTTCGAGAAATCAATGCACTGCATGATAAGCCGGCCTCCATCCGTTTTAAAATACTTGATCCCCTGAGCCCGGCGGAACTGTATTATCTCGTCGTACTCAGTGAGGATGAAATTTATACTTCAAGTTACCTGGGCGTTTATGATCGGATTTTTCAAAAAATGACAGCTCCCCGGGGAGATAGTCTGATTATTGAAATGCATGGTGACTACTTCAGAAAGTTTATCAAAATGGCCGCCGCTTATAATAAACTGGATTATTTCCTGAGCACCATGGACAAGGATAATGCTGCCACAATTATGAAAGCATTTATTATCGGGTTGGAAAGGGCAAATGAAGAAGATGCCGTTGATGTAGCCGATTCGTATAGCAGTATTTTCGATAAAAATCCGCAGCTGGCATTATTTGTTTTAAATGAAGTGAAATGGAACTACAAAAGAAACCTGCTCAATAGCGATAAACGTGGTACGGTTATTTATCATTTACTGGAGGCTCTTTTTGAATCGGCCGATACCACCCAGTCCCAGGCTCTGGATCTTTCTGCAAAACTTGGTATTCCACCTGTCTATACAGTGAGTTACGATTCCCTGAAAGACGATAGTGGCAGGGTCATACAACAGGTTTTCTTTTATGGGGATGAAGACAAAGACGGACAGAATTCCTATCAGGATTTCCTTCGGCTATTTTTAAATAGGACGGAATGGAAAGTTACCCTGAATCCAACCAAAGAATGGATTACGATACAGTCACTGAAGGGAAAACCGGTGTGGATCTTCGCCAATCGTCCTTTATATGGTGAGGATGATCCGGATGATAAAGCGCAACATCATTTGGATGATTATTTGTATGATAATAAATTACAACCGTCCATCTATATTCATCGCGGACATAGTTATCATGTGCGTTATACCTTGAAACAAATCCAGCCATCTGCGAAAATTGTGATCCTGGGTTCCTGTGGCGGTTATAATAATCTGAGTGAAGTACTCAGTATTAGTCCGGATGCCCATATCATTTCTTCCAAACAGGTTGGCACCAAAACTGTGAATGAACCAATTTTGCAGGCGATCAACGCGGATCTTCTGGAGGGAAATAATATCGACTGGCTGCCCATCTGGAAAGGATTGACAGAAAGATTTAAAAAAGATGCCATTGCCCGTGAACGCTTTGATGATTATATCCCTCCATATAAGAATCTCGGCGTTATTTTTATAAAAGCTTATCGTAATGCGATGGGAGAAGAAGAGTAAAGACGACTTACCTTTGACCTGTAGTTGATTTTTTACTTTTTCCGTTTTAATATTTACTATTTCTTAGATGCCTTCATCCATTTTAAGGAAAAAAATTTTTGATTTTAGCCAGCTGCGAAGGGTATTGCAATATACCAGGCCCTATAAAAAATGGTTTTACGGGTCGATTACTTTGTCAATTCTCCTGGCAGTGATCTCGCCGCTTCGGCCCTATCTGATTCAGTACACTGTGAACACATATATACATGGAGGGCTCACCGCCGATCTTACGATTCGGGAACGAATGATCCAGCTTATCACCTATGTTACCATTCTGCAAATCGGAATATTGTTGATCGAGACCCTGCTGAGGTTTTATTTTTCATTTATTACTGCCTGGCTGGGCCAGACCGTTGTGAAGGATCTGCGGATCGCTGTTTACAAAAGAGTGCTTGCATTGAATCTATCGCAGTACGATAAGACGCCTATCGGAACCCTTACCACCCGTACAATCAACGATATTGAAGCCATCAACGATATATTTTCAGAAGGATTGATTCCGATTGTTTCCGATCTGCTGTCCATCATTTCCATTTTGCTTTTCATGTTTCTGTCCAACTGGCAGCTGACCCTGATATGTCTGATTCCTTTTCCGATTCTGATTGTAGCTACTTATTTTTTTAAGGAAACTGTAAATAAATCGTTTATACGTGTTCGTAATGCAGTGGCAGCCCTGAATGCATTTGTTCAGGAACATATTACAGGAATGCAAATTGTGCAGGCTTTTGCTGCGGAAAAAAGAGAGTATAACAGTTTCAGAAAAATTAATAAGGAACACCGGAATGCAAATATCAAAGCGATTTTTGCTTATTCTGTTTTTTTCCCTATCGTAGAAATAGTGCTGGCATTCTCAACCGGTTTGCTGGTCTGGTGGGGTGCAAGTGAAGTGCTTCACCTGTCAGAAAAACAGGCAGCTTCCCTAACGGGTGAAATCATCGCTTTCTTTTTATACCTCAATTTACTATTCAGGCCGTTGCGGCTGATCGCTGATAAATTCAACACCCTGCAGATGGGTATGGTAGCCAGTGAACGTGTTTTCAGAGTATTGGATAATACAGATATGATGCCCAACAACGGGCAGTATGCGCCCATGAAACTCAGGGGTCGGGTGATATTTGATCATGTTTATTTTGCCTATACAGATGATCGCTGGGTTCTGAAGAATATTTCATTCCGGATTGAGCCGGGAGAGACGCTGGCTATTGTTGGGCATACAGGCAGCGGAAAAACCTCCATTATCAGTATCCTAAACCGGCTGTATGCTATTCAAAAAGGCAGCATTTTGATTGATGACCATGCCATTGAAACCTATAAACTGGATGTTTTAAGAGCAAACATCGGAGTAGTATTGCAGGATGTGTTCCTTTTTTCGGGATCTGTGCTCGATAATATTACCCTGCGAAACAAGGAAATCCCTTTTGAGAAGGTAGTAAATGCTGCTAAACTGATTGGGATGCATGATTTTATAATGCGCCTCCCGGGTGGTTATGATTATGACGTGATGGAACGGGGTAATACACTTTCCCTGGGTCAGCGACAACTTCTTTCTTTTATTCGGGCTCTCTTGTTCAATCCCTCCATACTCATACTGGATGAAGCCACCTCCTCGGTAGACACCGAATCGGAAAGACTGATTCAGGAAGCTATTGGAAAACTGATTGCTGACCGCACTTCCATAGTAATCGCTCATCGTCTGTCAACCATCCGAAAGGCAAATAAAATCATTGTGCTCGACAAGGGTGAGATCCTTGAAATGGGCACCCATGAAGAACTCATTGAAAAGGAAGGCTTTTATTTCAAATTGCATCAAATGCAATTTGAAAAGCTCAACGCTTAATAAGACTAAGACCCAAAGCCTCAAACCTGGAATATATTTGTTACACTCACATAAGAAGCAGGGTCCAGCCGCTAATTTTAAAAACCTTAAAAAACCTGAAGTTTTATGCTTTAGGATTTGAGCTTCAGACTCAAAAATTGACTTGAAATTCGACCTCACTCCCATATCTTTGCGGCAAAATTAGATACCGCATGTTCGAAAGACGGGTCAAATCTTTATTGGTAGCGGGTTTCAGCGTTTTTGTAGTGTCTTTTTTCAGCCCGGTATTGGCACAGAAAGGCACTACTCATAAAGAGGTCAAAAACAGCTTTAATGCCAAGGAAATCATATTCGGCCACGTGCTGAATAATCATGATTTTCACATCATCGATATCGTGCATGATGATGGTTCAAAACGTCCGATATCCATCCCTCTTCCCGTAATTCTTTATTCAAAAAAGAGAGGGCTGACTGCATTTATGTCGTCCCGGTTTCATCACGGGGAGGAGAATTACGATAATTATATGATGCTGACGAGTGAAAAGATTGAAGAATTAAAACTCGACCCCACAAAATACAACGCGCAGGATATCGTGGCCGTAGATGACAAAGGCATTATAGATCCATCGGTCAGGATTTATGATCTCTCCCTCACGCGCAATGTGGTGCAGATGTTAATAGGGCTTGCCTTGTTTACCTGGGTGATGCTGGTAATTGCAAAAAAATACAAATTCGGCCAGGGAGTTACTTCGGCACCTAAAGGATCTCAAAGTCTGCTTGAACCTGTTATAACGTTTGTTCGGGATGAAGTGGCAAAACCAAACCTCGGTTCGAGTTCTGATAAGTATCTTCCCTTTCTCTTAACCATATTCTTCTTCATTTTAATAAATAATATTATTGGGTTGATCCCCGGCTCGGCCAATGTTACCGGAAATATTGCCTTCACCGCTGTACTAGGAATTATTTCCTTTGTGGTCATTCTTTTCAGCTCGGATAAACACTACTGGGTCCATATTTTCAATCCGCCCGACGTTCCGCTGGGTGTAAAATTTATTCTGGTACCTGTTGAGTTTATCAGCGTATTTATTAAGCCCTTCGCGCTCATTATACGTTTGTTTGCAAACATGGTGGCGGGTCATATTATTATCATCTGTTTGATTTCGCTGATATTTATTTTCGGGAATATGAGTAAGTATGCGGGTTGGGGCACGGCACCGTTTTCTGTGGCATTTACAATATTCATTTATTTTATCGAAGTGCTGGTGGCGTTTATCCAGGCTTTCATATTTGCCATGCTGACGGCAGTATTTATAGGTCAGGCAATAGAAGGCAAACAACATCAGCATAATGAAAAGCATGCGGATTCCATGCTCGCATAAGTTTTTTTTCACTTAATATAAAGCCTTGATTATGGATTTATTGACTATCATGCTCAGTTCCCCGCTTGCTAATGCAGGTGGTGCAGTGGGCGCCGGACTTGCCGCAGTCGGAGCAGGTATTGGTATCGGCCAGATTGGTAAGGGGGCTGTAGAAGCCATCGCCCGCCAACCGGAAGTTGCAAACGACATTAGGGCTAACATGATTCTGACAGCTGCTCTTGTAGAGGGGGCAGCCTTGTTCGCAATCATCGTAGGCTTTTTGGCAATGGTGTTATGATCATTGGAAGCGAATAACTGTATCCAAAGCAAAGGGCGGAGGATACAGTTTATTTTAAAATTGAAAAGAGTACAGTTTTAAAAATAATAACCGGTTATGAAACTACTTCTCCCCGAATTCGGATTATTGATATGGACCCTCCTGGCGTTCCTCATTGTGTTTTTTATTCTCGGGAAATATGCCTGGCCGGCAATAGTAAAGGGATTAAAGGACAGGGAATCCGGAATTACGGATGCGCTGGCAACAGCTGAACGCGTCAAGGCGGAAATGGCACAATTGAAAAGTGAAAATGAAGCCCTGCTCGCTCAGGCCCGTGAAGAAAGGGCCATCATGCTTAAAGAAGCCCGCGATACAAAGGATAAAATCATAAATGAGGCGAAAGAGCAGGCAAAAATAGCAGCAGACAAAATTCTTACAGATGCGCAGGGAATGATTGAACAGAGAAGAATGGCAGCCCTCATTGAAGTAAAAAATGAAATCGGCATGATCGTCGTTGAAATTTCTGAAAAAATCCTTCGCCGTCAGCTGGACAACCTGCCGGAACAGGAGAAGTATATTAAACAACTTGCTGAAGAAGTTAAATTGAATTAAAATTCTTGAATTGGAGATTTCCAGTGTGATTTCCCAATTATCTCCTGCCTGAAGCGGGATCAAATCTTTCCAAATATGCCAAACCCCCGACTTGCTGCCAGATATGCAAAATCCCTCATTGACCTCTCCATTGAACGTGGTCAGTTGGAACAGGTGTATCTGGATAATTTGTATTTAAAGGGCATTATGCAGGGTAGTAAGGTGCTTATTGACTTCCTGAACAACCCGGCCATTAACAGCGAGAAAAAATTAAAGGTAATTCAGGCCATCCGCTCGGGACTAACCAGTGAGATTACACAAAAATTTAACGACCTCCTGATCAGAAAAGGCCGTGAAAGTTATCTTCCTGAAATCGCGGCAGCATTCATAGAGCAGTACAAAGAATACAAAGAAATCGTGACGATTACCTTAACTACTGCGGTCCCGGTAAGTGACGAAGTGAAAAATGTTTTCATCGATAAACTTAAGCGTGATGGCAATTTGAAAGAGGTAGAGCTGATTTGCTTTGTGAATGAAAATATTATTGGAGGATTCATACTGGAAGGCAGGGGAAGAAGGATCGACGCCAGTGTAGCTTATGATCTGCACAAAGTCAAGAAGCGGTTCTTAACAAACGAATATATATACAGGTTCCGTTAATCAATAAGAAGACCAAATTAAAAATTATATATGGCAGAAATTAAACCAGACGAAATTTCAGCGATTATACGCCAGCAGATCAGCATTTTCGATTTGACAACAGAAATGGAAGAAGTTGGAACAGTACTCCAGGTGGGAGATGGCATTGCCCGGGTTTTCGGATTGAATAATGTGGGTAGCGGGGAATTGGTTGAATTCGAGAATGGAATTCGTGCAATCGCATTAAACCTGGAAGAAGACAACGTAGGGGTTGTTCTCATGGGCGACTCCGGCGAAATCAAGGAGGGTGCAAAAGTGCGTCGTACCGGAAAAATTGCGTCCATCAAAGTGTATGAAAGTATGCTCGGCAGGGTAGTGAATACACTGGGTGAAACCATCGATGGAAAAGGTCCCCTGACTGGAGAAGGCTATGAAATGCCCATCGAACGTAAGGCTCCGGGAGTTATCTTCCGCGAACCGGTAAAAGAGCCTTTGCAGACTGGAATAAAGGCGATTGACGCCATGATCCCGATTGGCCGGGGACAACGCGAATTGATTATTGGCGATCGCCAGACAGGAAAAACAGCGATAGCTATTGACACCATTATTAATCAGAAGGAATTTTACAAGGCGGGTAAGCCTGTTTATTGTATTTATGTCGCTATAGGGCAGAAAGCATCTACTGTTGCTGGTATCATGCAAACCTTGAATGAAAGCGGCGCTATGCCTTACACTGTTATCGTTGCTGCGTCTGCTTCAGACCCCGCGCCACTTCAGTTCTATGCGCCATTTGCCGGGGCAGCCATCGGAGAATATTTCAGAGATACGGGCCGTCCTGCTCTGATCATCTTTGATGATCTCTCCAAACAGGCCGTTGCTTACCGGGAAGTTTCACTGCTTCTCCGCCGTCCACCAGGTCGTGAAGCATATCCCGGCGATGTTTTTTACCTGCATAGCCGGTTGCTTGAACGGGCGGCAAAAATCATCCAGGATGACGGCGTTGCCAAAAATATGAATGACCTGCCGGAATCACTGAAGGGTAAAGTGAAGGGAGGCGGATCACTCACGGCGCTCCCAATTATTGAAACACAGGCGGGAGACGTATCTGCGTATATTCCTACCAACGTTATTTCGATAACGGACGGACAGATTTTCCTCGAAGGAAATCTATTTAATGCGGGTATCCGACCGGCAATTAATGTGGGAATTTCGGTTAGCAGGGTAGGTGGTAATGCACAAATTAAATCCATGAAAAAAGTAGCCGGTACACTGAAACTGGATCAGGCACTCTACCGCGAAATGGAAGCTTTTTCTAAATTCGGAGGTGACCTGGATGCCAGTACGAAGCTGGTACTGGACAAGGGGGCGAGAAATGTTGAAATTCTGAAACAACCCCAATATGCACCGGTAGCGGTTGAAAAACAAGTGGCGATTATTTATCTGGGTACACAGGGCCTGCTTCGCGAAGTCAGGGTAAATAAGGTGAAAGCATTTGAAGAACATTTCCTCATGGAAATGGATAACAAATTACCTGAGGTACTGGCTGAATTCAAGAAAGGGAATCTTACTGATGAACTGATAAAGAAAATAGTCCAGTTGGCCAATGAGCTGATACCTCAATACAAATAAATCGATTCCGGAATGCATTTCCCGAGGGACTGATTGCACTCATAAGGATGAAACCAGCTGTCAATACAGATCTCCGGCCCAAAAGCCGGGGATTTTTTTTTCCTTCCATTCTATAATGCGGGAATCACCTGCGTAATTGTACTATTTTTTTGAAAACGCTTGCATTATTGAAAAACGCTTGCAATCTTTGTCTTGCAGTGATGCCGTACCAATCTCCTGACTAACTTCCCTTTCCAATCTTCCTGATCATTATTTGTATTTTTTTTCGATAGAGGTTTCCAATCCTTCAGAAGAATTGCTCTGACCAATTACTATGGGTTGTCATATAATCCTGGTTAAAACAAGTTATGAAGGAGTTGAATCTGACAGATTATGGTAATTCGAAACCTCGTTTTATTCTGAGAATAACTTCAGTTCTTATTATATTTTTTGTTACGGCTGCCGCACAGGCGCAATCGTTGATTCCTGAGCTTAGTTTTAAAAACCCTGTTTTAAAAACCGGCAAAGGATGTCCGGCGGAAGGTCTGGATGGAGCTGTTTATATTTTCGAGAATGTTGGCTGGAGCGTGGATGCACTGGTTACAATTCTTGGCCGCAGTAGCGCGGAAGTGACATTGTCGGCAGCAGATATCCAGGGCCCTGAACAGGATAGTGTGAGTGGAACCGGCGACGATAATGCCTGGCAGCCCCGGATACGATACGCCGATGGAAAAGCTCCGGCACATCAGACCTGGTGGATGGAATTCAAGATTTCATTTGTAAAACATTTGGAACGGAATACGCCCATATCAGTGAATCAGTTCTTTGTTTCGGGTTTGGACATTGACGGCGACGGACAGCAATTGCATGAATTTCAGACCTATTACAAGATGCACTTTTTTTCTCTTGAACCATTTACGGCTGTATTCGCGTCATCAATTCAGGGTTCCGAAATGGATCCCCTGCTGAAGGGTAAACGGTTCGATGGTTCTTCAAAAAATTATCCTGGTATATCCATGACTGCGCAAGACGCCATGGTAAATAATTTGTATACGGGTTCCAGTTCCATGGTTGTACGGCTTGGGGCTGAAACCGGAAAGACCGGATCAATAAAGGCCGATAGGATGTATGGACTTTTATTCAAGTCGTTGGTATTTGATGTTCCGGATCCCCAAAAAGAGCCTGTTAACCTGGTTGCTTATAAGTAACAAAGGAAAGTATGGGAGTATGGGAGTATGGGAGTATGAGAGTGTGGGAATAAAAAGAGTAATAGTTTTTAGATACTATAATATCATTTGAAGTTTTAGTTTTAAAGGGTACGATCAACAACGGCCGGGTTTGTCTAAACCTGGCCTTTTTTGTTTATTTGGTTTATGTTGTAAACTAATTTATATTTGTATTCGGTTTATAATAAACTCTAAATTGCAGAAATGTTTTCGCCGAGCCACCTCCTAACAAAAATCAAAAAAGCCCGGATTATGGGACTCGTGCTGATTATGATTCAATATTATACAGGGGCCTATTCACAAACACAGATTTCCGGCAGAATAAAGGACACAAAGGGTCATCCCATTCCGGGGGCCAGTATCAGTGTAAAAGGCAGTTTCGATGGGGCCACTTCTGATTCAAGCGGTATATATTCATTCAGCTTCACAGATACCGGTTTACAGACGCTGAAAGTGAGTTCTGTGGGTTACCGCGCCATTGAAGTGACTTTGCAAATAACAGGCAAATCTGTCAAAATGGATCTGCAACTAAAGGAAGAGCCGAATGAACTTAAAGCTGTTACCATTTCTGCAGGTTCATTCGCAGCCGGTGACAAAACAAGGGGTGCCGTCATGAGTTCCCTGGATATTGCCACTACAGCCGGCTCCAATGCCGATATAACAGCTGCTCTAAAGACGCTTCCCGGCACTCAGCAGGTCGGAGAACAAGAGGGCCTGTTTGTGCGTGGCGGAACAGGACAGGAAACCAAGCAATTCATCGACGGAGGCCTGGTAAATAATCCCTATTATACAAGTGTTCCGGATATCTCCACCCGTGGCAGGTTTTCACCGTTCCTTTTTAAAGGAACCGTATTCAGTACCGGCGGATATTCGGCATTATATGGCGAAGCACTTTCTTCCGTCGTATTACTTGAATCCATCGACCTCCCGGAACGATCCGAAATAGATGTCTCCATTTCTCCCATAGTTGTGGGGGTAGGAACCCAGCAGCTTTCCAAGGATAAAAAATCTTCCTGGGGGATGAGTTACAGTTATGTGAATGTGGCAGTTTACTTTGGTCTGGTTAGTCAGAAGCCCGATTATTTTCGACTGCCGGCTTATCATAACGCAGATGCAAACTTTCGGATCAAAACGAAGAACGGGGGCATGATAAAATACTATACAACATTTGCCTACAACGACCTCGGTCTCCGAACACCGGATATCGACAGTGCTTATCTGAAAAACGCGTTCAATCTGGCAAACCATAACTGGTACAATAATTTAAGCTGGCGCGAAAATCTGAACAATGGCTGGAAAATGATGCTGAGCGCGGGTTTCAGCACGAACCTTGATAATATACAACAGCAGACACAGGATCAGCACAACCAACCCCATTATTTTCCTGATTCTGTTTATTGGATGAAACCGAAAAATTTTATACTTACCAATAAACAAAATCTCGCGCAGGGTAAAGCCGTGTTTGAGAAAAAACTTTTTGGATTGAGTGCCATTCGATTTGGCGGTGAATACTGGTACAGTTACAATCCACTCACC
>Ga0206913_1002_pt1 | contig 100330 bp, 93 predicted proteins | sample Alteio_BWOrgHeat_72_FD_152942 | JGI IMG/M metagenome (GOLD analysis project Ga0206913, IMG submission 152942) | Enriched cells from forest soil in Barre Woods Harvard Forest LTER site, Petersham, Massachusetts, United States -... | ecosystem: Environmental > Terrestrial > Soil > Temperate forest >... | reverse complement strand
ATAGTTTGTACCGCCTGAAGCTGATAAGATCGAGCTAATGCCGGGACAGACACTTATATTTTTTGATAGTGTAATTGGTAAAATCGAACTGGCATTTATTGTTGCTATTCCTATGGATGGAGGACAATTGTTAGCATCAGTTACGTTGAGCGTAAATGTACTACCTGCAATTAAGCCCGTGAGTGACTTTGTGCTCCGCCCATTGCTCCAGTTATAAAAGTAGGGACTTGTCCCTCCGCCTACATTGGCGATGACTATTCCGTTGCCTTGATTGCAGATGTCCGCAGAAGTGTTTATATTAACAACGATAGGATCAGGTTCGGTGATGGTAACGGTTGCAGTAGTAGTGGCTGCCATCGCATCAGTTACAATAACCGTATAAGTGCCCACACAAAGACCAGTAGTAATTTGTGTGGTTTGCCCGTTGCTCCAATTATATACATAAGGACTAGAACCTTGTGTAACAGTAACATTGGCTGTGCCGGTACACTGCCCATTACAGAGGGAGTTTGTTTGTGTAACACCAGCAATAAGGATATTGCAACCGGCATATTTGGCTACAAAAACATTATTTGTTCCTGTCAGAGTTAAAATATTTGAACCAACATTAAAAGGATTAACTCCGAAGTCCCCTGTTATCCATGCATTGCCATGAGTATCAGCACTCACACCATTCCTCCAATTAACATTAGAGCTTGCCAGAACCGATGAACAGTGTACGTTACCGCTTGAATCATATTGTACAATAAACATTGGACCTGCAGAACCAGCAGGAAGGGAAAGTGGCGGGCTACCGACAAAAGTAATGGAAGGGCTGGTAAAACTCCCTGTTACATATATGTTATTGTCTGTACCAACACTGACACCAAATGCAGCATCATTACCGATTCCTCCAGTCTTTTTCGCCCAAAGCACATTACCATTAGTACCATCGTATTTTGCTACAAAAACATCAGATGTGCCTGCACTTGTATTTGTAAGCGTGTAAGTACCGAGAGTAATAGTAGGGCTGTTAAAAAATCCTGCTACGTAGGCATGTCCACTATTATCAACACTAATACTGTATCCATAATTAATATCAGTTGGTGGAGTATTTTCGGTTTTCGACCAAAGCGCAGTTCCAGTCGCATCGTATTTTACTATAAAAAATGTATGTACACTATTTGAATATAAGGTAGGGTTAGAGCCAAAAGTAATGGAAGCACTCTTAAAATACCCTGTCATATATACATTGTCGCTTTTATCAATGCTAAGACTCATTCCAGCATCGTCCTGATCTGTTGTTCCTCCTATGCTTGTTCCCCAAAGCACGCTACCTGTGACAACATCGTATTTTACGAGAAAAATATCCTGAGCCGCACTACCACTACCACCAGAGTTTATAAAAGTAGGATTACTGGGAAAAGTAATATTATTATAAAAATAACCCGTTACATACACATGTCCGCTATTATCAGGGCAGACACTAAATCCTGCTGTTGCTGTGCTTCCTGATGCGCTTTTCGCCCATAGCACATTGCCTGTACTACCATCATATTTTGCTACATACACATTCCTAACGGAAGCACCAGCTAAAGAAGGAGTCCCTGGAAAAGTAATAGTAGAACTACTAAAATCACCTGTTATATAAGCATTCCCAATGTTATCAACACTTATACTGTATACATCTTCATCTCCGGATCCTCCTGCACTTTTTGCCCACAGCGCAGTTCCGGTTGCATCGTATTTTACTATAAAAATATCGTAGCCGCCTGCATTGGTTAAAGTAAAAGTACCGAACGTAATGGTAGGACTATTAAACCTTCCGGTTGCATACAAATTACCGCTGCCATCGGTGGCACAGGAGAATCCTCCATCAGAACCAGTTCCCACTGAGCTTTTTGCCCAGGGATAGGTTTGGGCAAAAGATGCTTCGACTCCGCTAAGCATGATAAGGCAGCTGATGATAATGCAAATTGCAAGAGGTATGTTTTTTTTCATGGTTTTTAGTTTTATTTATATAAACTGAATTATCTCGACCTCGTTCAACATGATATTTTTATTCATCACTCAAAATAAACCATTCATTTGTTCTTTTTTTGATTTTATCCAAATTTATCTTTATGTAACTCTATTTTCAAATCAAAATATTTGTATATTAATAATTCTATTCTAATTTTATAGCTCGATTAAAAAGAGATATTTGCCATTTTTAGTAGATTTATGTATACTTATTTCATTTTATAATTAATAATTCTAAAATATATCTGGGTGAAAACCTATTCTGATGATCTGTTTATGCTTATAAAATCACTAAGCAAATCCGAGCAGCGCTACTTCAGACTTTTTTCTTCGCTTCATAAAGGACGCAAGGTTTATATAAAGCTGTTCGATGTTATTGTAAAACAATGCGGAAAAGAGAATGCAGAGTATAACGAGACGGTCATTAAAAAAGAATTCCACAAAGAACATTTTGTAAAGTACTTATCTCAGGCAAAAAATTATCTATATGATCTTATATTAAAAAGCCTTGAGGCATATCATTCTTCTCTTGATTCGGAACTCAGAAGTCTTCTTAATCAGGCTGAAATTCTTCTTGATAAACGCCTCTATGAACGCTGTAAGGCAATAATTTTAAAACTAGAACAAAAAGCCGTAAAGCATGAAAAATATTTGTATGCATTTGAAGCCGGAATGCTTAAAAATCATTTGTTGCTTCAAATGGGTACTCATAAAAAAACTGATACGGAAATGAAAGTCAACTACGAGAACGGCAACGGCTATCTAGAAAAATTTAAAAATATATGTGACTATTCGCATTTACAAATGCAAATGAATTACCTGATGCTGCAATCAGGCAGATTGGTCAGAAACAAAAAAGAATTAAAAAAATGGGATGTCATCATAAAAAATCCTCTTTTACAGGATGAATCAAAGGCGATTACTCTTAATAGTGAAATTCACATGTGTCTTGCACTTGTTTTTTATTACAATGTGACAGGTGATTTACAGAATGTTCAGCAGTATTCCGCAAGAGTTGTAAAGCTTTTTGAATCGAACAGAAATTTGCTAATTAAAAATTTAAATAAATACGTCACTTTTTTAATAAACTTACTTGTGAGTTATGTTACTTTATATAAACACGATGAATTGTGGCAAGGAATACAGAAATTAAAAAATATTTCTAACGACTATCAGGTCAAACTTTCAACGCAGTTAGAAATAAAAATATTTGAATTCGGTTCCAGCTTAGAACTGGATTATTATCAGATAACAAGTCAGTTTCATAAAATTGACATTGTTATAAATGAGATCGAACAAGGGTTTACCAAGTATAGCGGTAAGATCACAAGAGTCCGAGAAATAATGTTATACTTTGGGATTGCCTGCATGCTTTTGATAAATAAAAACTATAAAAAATCTTTACTATGGATAAATAAAATATTAAATAATCTCAATAAAATGAATAGCGAATACGAACTTATATACTTTTCAGGCTTGTTACGATTGATTTTATATTATGAACTAAAATATTTTGAAGAATTACCCTATATTCTCAAATCAACTTATCGTTTTTTTATTAAAAAGAAAAAACTATATAAAGTGGAAGAAAGCATTTTAAATTTTCTTAAAAAATCCTTTAAGATTTCCGATCAGCAAGAATTAAATAATGCGTTTATGGAACTCAAAGAAGATATAATTAAAATCACAAAAGATCCTCTTGAAAAAAAAGTGCTGGAATATTTCGACATTATCTCATGGCTGGAAAGTAAAATAGAAAAACGTCCGTTGGCAGACGTAATAAGAGAAAAAAACAATATTTTTTCTTCGTAGGAAGAATTTTTCTATTTTTAGGCTAAAAGTAAATCATTGAGAACGGGCAAAGAACTTATATTCGCTACAAGACCTTTTGCTGTTGAGGACAGAAAAAAAAGCTGGCTTTATACTTTATCTACGCTTATTATTCTGATAGTTTCATTAGCCGGCTCTTATTGGAACATAAATATTTTAGCAAAAATAGCTTGCAGCATTTTAAGTGGATTAGTTATTGTCCGGATGTTTGTTATCTATCACGATTACCAACATCACTCTATTCTTTATAAATCTATAGTAGCCGATATTATTTTCTGGATATTTGGCATTTACATTCTTGCACCTGAAAGTATCTGGAAACGTTCACATGATTATCATCACAACCACAATTCAAAAATTTTTACAGCAAGCATTGGTTCCTGGCCTATTGTTTCGAAAGAAAAATTTCAGAAGCTTTCCCGTGTTCAACAAGTCAATTATCTCGCTATCAGGCATCCGCTTACTATTTTGTTCGGATACATTATTGTTTTCTTTTATGGCTTGTGCATACAATCGTTCATGAGCAGTCCACGCAAACATTGGGATTCTTTGATCGCCATTGTTACCCATCTTGCCATTGCAGTTGCAATTTTTGCTTTTGCAGGATGGCAGACCTGGTTGTTAAGCTGGTTTATTCCATTTTTTATTGCTTGCATGTTAGGATCGTATCTTTTTTATGCTCAGCATAATTTTCCATCCGTTACTTTTAAAGGAAATATTGAGTGGAGTTATGACAATGCTGCCATGGAGTCGTCCAGTTATATGGTTATGAATCCTTTCTGGAGATGGGTAACTGCCAACATCGGATACCATCACATTCATCACTTAAACTCCCGCATTCCATTTTATCGTTTACCGGAAGTAATGGCTGCAATTCCTGAATTACAGAATGCAAAAACTACTACTTTAAATCCTTCCGACATTATTGCTTGTTTCAAATTGAAGGTGTGGGATCCTGAGAAAAACAAAATGATTTCTCTAAACGCTATTTAATTTTACTTCCCATGAGTAATCGCATTACATCTTTCGAAGAATATCAATCCGAATACAAAAAAAGTATTGAAAATCCGGAAGCTTTCTGGGCTGAAAAAGCGGAACAATTTACTTGGAGAAAAAAATGGGATAAAGTATTAGAGTGGAATTTTGATGAACCTAATGTAAAATGGTTCATTGGTGGAAAACTTAACATCACCGAAAATTGTTTAGACAGACATCTTCATGAAAGAGGAAATCAAACTGCCATTATCTGGGAGCCCAATAATCCTAGCGAGCAAGTAAGAAAATTTACATACAAAGAACTTCATGCCGAAGTATGCAGGTTTGCAAACGTTTTGAAAAACAACGGAGCAAAAAAAGGCGATCGTATTTGCATATACATGCCTATGGTTCCTGAACTGGCAATAACAGTGCTTGCCTGTGCAAGAATAGGAGCAATTCATTCGGTTGTATTTGGAGGGTTTTCTTTTAACTCGCTTTCAGATCGAATTCAGGATGCCGAATGCAATATTGTTATAACAGCTGATGGAAGTTACCGCGGAGCAAAAGACATTCCTCTAAAAAGTATTGTTGATGAAGCATTGCAAACTTGCGCTTCAGTAAAAAAAGTTATCGTTCTCAAACGTACCGACACTGAAATAAAAATGCAGAATGGACGCGATGTTTGGTGGCACGAAGAAATTAAAAAAGCTTCCGTTGATTGCATTGCAGAAGAAATGGATTCTGAAGACATGCTTTTTATTCTTTACACATCTGGCTCAACAGGCAAACCCAAAGGAGTTGTACATACTACCGCAGGCTACATGGTTTATGTGGATTATACATTTAGAAATGTTTTTCAATATAACAAAAGTGAAGTCTATTGGTGTACTGCCGATGTAGGGTGGATTACAGGTCATTCTTATTTAGTTTATGGTCCGTTGCTTGCAGGTGCAACTACACTAATGTTTGAAGGAATCCCTACTTATCCTGATGCAGGAAGATTCTGGCAAGTAATAGATAAGCACAAAGTAAATATCTTTTATACTGCGCCAACTGCTATTCGTTCGCTTGAAGCACAGGGACTGGATTATGTAAAACCATACAAGCTGGATTCTCTTCGTGTCCTCGGAAGTGTTGGAGAACCTATTAATGAAGAAGCGTGGAATTGGTATAACGAAAATATCGGGAAGGAAAAATGTCCTATCGTTGATACCTGGTGGCAAACCGAAACAGGCGGCATTATGATTTCTCCTCTTGCCGGCCTTACTAAAACAAAACCAAGTTATGCAACTCTTCCTCTACCAGGAGTTCAGCCAGTATTAGTGGATGAAAAAGGAAATGAACTTAAAGGGAATAACGTGGAAGGAAGATTGTGTATCAAATTTCCATGGCCGTCTATTATCCGAACCACTTACAAAAATAACGAACGTTGCCGCGAAGCGTACTTCTCACAATTCAAAGGATATTACTTTACAGGTGATGGTTGCAAACGTGATGAACAAGGATATTATAAAATTACCGGAAGAGTTGACGATGTAATAAAAGTTTCGGGCCATTTACTTGGCACAGCAGAAATTGAGAATGCAATTAACGAACATCCAGATGTTGTTGAAAGCGCTGTAGTTGGTTTTCCTCATGAGATAAAAGGCTGGGGAATTTATGCCTTTGTAATTCTTGAGCATGATAGAAAAGATGTTGATGCTTTAAAAAAGGAAATTTTTGAAACAGTAACAAAATACATGGGAGCAATTGCAAAACCTGATAAAATACAGATTGTAAAAAATTTACCTAAAACACGAAGTGGAAAAATTATGAGAAGAATTTTAAGAAAGATTGCTGAAAATGATTTCGCAAATTTAGGTGACACTTCTACTCTACTCGATCCATCTGTTGTTGATGAAATAAAACAAAACGCAATAAAATGATAAAACAAGCGCTGCAGGATTTTCTTATCCGCGATGTCAATAAACTGAAAGAAGAAATCATTCATTACAAAAATGAAAACGATCTATGGATTGTAAAAGGAGAAGTCAAAAACTCAGCTGGCAATCTTACTCTGCATCTCATTGGTAATTTGAACCATTTTATAGGAGCACAGCTTGGCAAAACCGGATATGTAAGGCAAAGAGATAATGAATTTTCGAGCAAAAACATTCTAAAAGAAAAACTAATTTCAGATATTGATAATGTTCTTGCTGTCATACAAAAAACACTTTCAGGATTAAAAGACGATGATTTGAAAAAAGAATACCCGATTGAATTTCTCGGAAAAAAACTTACTGTTGGCGAAATGCTTCTTCAGATTACTACTCACTTAAATTATCATTTGGGGCAGATAAACTATCATCGAAGATTACTTTGATTTATTAAAATATCATATGCATTTCTCCGTTAAAGATTGTTAATTTTTGTTTAGTAACAGTCCTTAACCTATCTTCGTAAAAATAATATTTCTGTGCCCGACAGCTTAGTAATTATTCCAACCTACAACGAAAGGGAAAACGTTGAAAAAATTATTCGTAAGGTTTTTTCATTGCCGGTTGATTTTCATGTTTTGATTATCGATGACAATTCTCCTGATGGCACTGCTGACATAGTAAAAAATTTAGCCAACGAATTTCAAGGAAAATTATTTATACTGGAACGACCTTCAAAATCAGGTCTTGGCACAGCTTATATCCAGGGTTTCAAATGGGCAATTGAAAAAAAATACGATTGCATTTTCGAAATGGATGCCGATTTTTCTCACAACCCCGATGATTTAGTTCGCTTAAGAGAGGCGTGTGTGAAAGGTGCTGATGTAGCAATCGGTTCACGTTATGTAAGTGGCGGAAAAGTGCAAAACTGGCCAATAAATCGTATCCTGATGTCTTACTTTGCTTCCGTTTACGTACGGATGATACTCTGGATAAATATCCGCGATACGACTGCCGGTTTTAAATGCTATCGGAGAAGAGTATTGGAAACAATCAATCTCGACAACATACGATTTATAGGATATGCTTTTCAGATAGAAATGAAATACACTGCTAAAAAATTAGGTTTTAAAATAGTGGAAGTTCCGGTAACATTTATTGACAGACAAGAAGGAACTTCAAAAATGAATACGAAAATTTTCAACGAAGCATTTTGGGGAGTTCTGGAAATGAGAAGAAGAAAAGTTTAGGTCATCCTGATAAAACTATTTTCTTTTTTCCTATGATTGGTAGTATAATAAATCAACCTTCTATAGAAATATCTGGCATAACCATTCAGGAGCCAATTACCTCTTTAACCGATTTACTTGTATCGCTGACTTGTTTTATTTTATACTTAAAGGTTCATAGAATGAACAAAACAAATCATGTTTACAGACTTTTTAAATATTTTTTTATCACCATGTCAATATCAACTCTTTCAGGAGGATTAATAGGACACGCCTTTTTCTACGCCTTTGACTTTAAGTGGAAATTACTGGGATGGATTGTTGGAATGATTTCAGTTATGTTTATTGAGCGAGCAACTATTTTTCATGCGAGACCACTGATGGGCAATTCCATTGGAAAAATATTCAGAGTTATAAACATATTCGAACTGGCTATTTTTATTGCTATAACAATTTCTACGCTTAATTTTTATTTCGTGGAAATTCACATGGCTTATGGTTTCATAATAGTCGTTTTTTCGTTTGAGCTATTTGTTTATCTGAAAACAAAAGACAAAGGCAGTAGAATTTTCATGTTGTTTGTTCTTCTTGCTGCTATAACCGCAGCCGTTCACATTTCAAAATTTTCAATTGGAAAATGGTTTAATTATCTGGACATAAGCCATGTTTTAATGATAATCAGTGCAATAGTTCTTTATAAAGGAATAGAAAAAATGCAGATATTTGAGAGCTGAAAATCCACAGATGAAGACATTAATAAGAAATGCAAGCATTGTCAATGAAAATAAAATCAGTAAAGGTTCTGTTCTCATAGATGGACAATTCATTGCAAAAATCGGACAAGAAGATTCTTCATGGAAGGCAGATAAAGAAATTAATGCCGAAGGAAAATATTTACTTCCAGGTTGCATAGACGATCAGGTGCATTTTCGCGAACCTGGCTTAACACACAAAGCCGATATTTACACTGAATCGAAAGCTGCAATTGCCGGTGGTATTACTTCTTTTATGGAAATGCCCAATACTGTTCCCAATACATTAACACAACAATTGCTGGAAGAAAAATACAAAATAGCTTCCGAGAAATCATTGGCAAATTTTTCTTTTTACATGGGCGCTTCCAATGATAATATTGATGAGGTGCTTAAAACCAATCCCCGAAATGTGTGTGGAATAAAAATTTTCATGGGTTCATCAACAGGAAACATGCTTGTGGATAAAACAGAAACGCTGGAATCTATTTTTTCAAAATGCAAAATGCTTATTACTGTTCACTGCGAGGATGAAGAAACAATAAGAACTAACAGCAATATTTACAAAGAAAAATATGGAGAAAATGTTCCGATAGAATTTCACCCGCTTATTCGAAGTGAAGAAGCATGTTATAAATCGTCTTCTTTTGCTGTTGATCTTGCCAGGAAGTACAACACACGTTTGCATATTCTTCACATCTCAACAGAAAAAGAGCTTGGATTATTTGACAATAAAATTCCTTTAAAACAAAAACGCATTACTTCGGAAGCATGTGTTCATCATCTTTGGTTTACAGATGAAGATTACAAAACCAAAGGAACATTGATTAAATGGAATCCTGCTGTTAAGAAAAGAAAAGACCGTGATGCAATTTTAAAAGCCGTTATTGAAAATAAAATTGATGTGATTGCAACTGATCATGCGCCACATACTATTGAAGAAAAAAAACAAAGCTATTTTAAAGCACCGTCAGGAGGACCATTGGTACAACATGCCTTAGTTGCAATGCTGGAATTGCATCACCAGAAAAAAATATCACTTGAGAAAATTGTGGAAAAAACAAGTCATGCTGTGGCAGATTGTTTTCAAATGGAAAAACGCGGTTACATACGCGAAGGATATTTTGCTGATCTTGTTTTGATTGATTTGAATTCGCCATGGAATGTTGACAAAACAAATATCCTTTACAAATGCAGCTGGTCGCCTTTTGAAGGACAAAAATTCAATTCCAAAGTTACACATACCATTGTGAACGGGCATTTAGTCTATGAAAACGGAAATTTCGATGAATCTCAAAAGGGAAACCGTCTTTTGTTTGAAAGATAAACGATGAAAGATTTTTCCATTATTTACGAACTGTCTAAGTTCCCTACTTATTGTGCAACACGTATTTTTTACAAACAAATTCTTTTTAAACACACTGAGAATTTTCCGGCAGAAGGCCCTGTACTGATATGTTCCAATCACGTAAATGCTTTTATGGATCCGGCAATTGTTCAGTGCAATATGCGCAGGCAAATATACTCGCTGGCGCGTGGTGATGCATTTAATGGAAAATTTTTGTCTTGGTTTCTCTCACGATGGAAAATCCTCCCCATTTATCGCCTTTCTGAAGGCACTGAAAACCTGCATAAAAATGAAGAAACATTTAACCGGAGTTTTGAAATCCTGGAAAGAAAAAATTCATTGGTTATGTATCCGGAAGGAATCTGCGTTCAGGAAAAACGGTTAAGAAAGTTGAAGAAAGGTGCTGCACGTATTGCTTTGAGGGTAGAAGAAAAAAATAATTTTAGTGTTGGACTTACCATTTTACCTCTTGCTCTTAACTATTCAAATGCAAAAAAATACAGAAGCAAGTTGGTTGTAATCTTTGGAAAACCTTTCAAGGTTTCCATGTTTAAAGAACTTTACGAGCAAGATAAGGTTAAAACCATTAATGAGCTTACAAGATACCTTGAAAATGAAATGGCTAAGCTGATGATAATTGTTGATGATAAAGCCAATGACGAATTGTATGAACAAATCCTTGAAGTTTGCAAAGATGACGTCATAAAAAATAATAAGAGGAATCTGAAAAATTTATATGACGATTATTTGGCTTCTAAACTAATTGCAGAAAAACTAAATGAATTTTCGAGAAATCATCCTGAAGAAACTAAAAAATTAAGATTAATCTTTCATTCTTACTTTGATAAATTGAACATTTATAAACTGCGCGATCATCTTTTACGAAAGAAAGTTGCAGACAAGAAAAGCCTCTATTATGCTGTTGCAGATGCCTTTTTGATAGTTGCCGGATTCCCGTTTTTTTTAATTGGGTTATTATTCAATTACATTCCATATAAAATAGCTCATTTAGTTGCTATAAAATTTTCCAAAAATGTGGAATTTTATGCATCAGCAGCTATAGCCACAGGCATGGTAATGTGGTCTGTTTATTATTTTGCGCAATTAATAATAATCGCTAAATTGTTTCATAACTGGAACTATTTATTGATTGCTGCTGTTGCAATTCCTATAACCGGAATTTATTGCATTAATTTTTATACTTACATAAAAAAAACAGCAGGAAAATGGCGATGGATTCGTTTGTTTGAAAAAGACAAAAAAAATTATAATGAATTATTGGCGCTTAGAGAAGAAGCAATAAATGAACTGAAACAATTAGGAATAAAAGAATAACTTTGAAAAGTATAATTTTCCATTCTCATAGAAATGTCAGATAAAAAAATCATTGTAGGCCTCACACAAGGCGATATTAACGGAATAGGACTGGAAGTAATTATTAAAACTTTTATGGATCCGACAATGCTGGAGCTGTGTACTCCGGTTTTATTCGGATCACAAAAAACAACCTCGTATCATAGAAAAAATTTAGGAATTGAAGAATTCAGTTTCAATCCTATAAGAGACTTCAATGTCATTAACACAAAAAGAGTTAACATTTTTAATTGCTACGAGGAAGAAGTAAATATTGAACTCGGTAAATCCACAGAGCTTGGAGGAAAATATGCACTCAAGTCATTGGAAAGTGCTGTTGATACGATACAGAAAAAGAAAATAGATGTTTTGGTTACTGCTCCGATTAATAAACACAACATCCAATCTGAAAATTTCAAATTCAAAGGGCACACGGAATACCTGGAACAAAAATTCGGAGAACCCGGAAGTTCTCTGATGATGATGGTTTCCGAAACTATTAAAATTGGACTAGTTACAGGGCATGTACCCGTTGAAAAAATTTCCTCATCAATTACAGCAGAAAAAATTGAAAAGAAAATAAAGATTTTACACAAATCACTTATTGAAGATTTTGGGATAAGAAAACCTAAAATAGCCGTTCTCGGATTAAATCCTCATGCCGGTGATGAAGGTACAATCGGAAATGAAGAGAAAGATATAATTATTCCCGTCATAAAAAAAGTCAATACTGAAAATATTATGGCTTACGGGCCATACTCCGCAGATGGTTTTTTTGGCACAGCTACATATAAGAAGTTTGATGCCGTACTTGCTATGTATCACGACCAAGGTTTAATTCCATTTAAAACACTGGCTTTTAACTCAGGAATAAATTATACAGCCGGACTTTCAATTATACGAACATCTCCCGATCATGGAACAGCATACGACATTGCCGGAAAAAATCAGGCATCTGAAGAATCTTTCAGAAATGCAATTTATCTTGCCTGCGATATTTACAAAATGCGCAACGAGTATAAGGAACTATCTGCCAATCCTTTAAAAGCAAATCCGATCAAAATGGAAAGATAAAATATTTTCCTACTTTTGATTCCGATACAATCTTAAACATTTTATCATGAAAAAAACTTATTTAATGCTAATTGCAATTGGAATGATGGGCATAATTGCCTGCGAATCCAGCAAGGAAGACAAGAAAAAAATGGAAGCTGAAGAAACTGCAAAAGCAGATTCACTTTTCAAAGCCGCTAATCAGAATATGGCTGCTACTGATTCTTCATCTGCAAAAAAAGATTCTACAGCAAAATAGTTTTTCGTTTGAAACTTTATTGAGAAAGGAATCTTAGATGATTCCTTTTTTATTTCAGTTCATCAGCTCCACAGCTTTTTGAAGAGTATTATCAATCATGTGGATAACAGGATAAAAGCCTTCGTTGTGCCAAATATTTCGAGAAATATTTGCTTTTAACTGAACCTTGAGAATTTTTTCTGAAATTTTTATTTCCTTTTCGTTTTTCTTGATTTTATTTTTTTCAGCAAATGCAATAAAATCATTAAACAACTGATCTGTGACTTTAAACTCTTTGTTGAATGTTTCAAAGTTTTTGTAAGAGTTTAGTTCCTTTCTATGTATATCAGCATAATCAAAAGTAAACTGGTTCAGCAATCCGGTATAGACAATCTCACTCAAAAAAGCAGACCTCCCTGTAGTATCAATCGGAACAAAAACATCCGGCATAATTCCACCTCCACCATAAACAATTTTTCCTTTGGGAGTTTTATACTTGAGAGAGTCATTAACTTTAATACTATCCTGGTGCTGTAATTCACCGTGTTCATAACGCTCGTATTCTTCGCTGTAATAAGCTTCCGCACCATCTTTATAAGATTTTTGAATACATCTTCCGGTTGGAGTATAATACCTTGCTACTGTTAAGCGAAGTGCAGAACCATCAGATAACTCTGCTTGCTCCTGCACCAATCCTTTACCAAAAGATCGTCTTCCAACAATTGTTCCTCTATCATTGTCCTGAATGGCTCCAGCGATAATTTCGCTGGCAGAAGCTGAGCCTTCGTCAATGAGTATTATTAACTTCTCCTTTTCAAAATTTCCGGTAGAGGTTGCGGTATAAACTTTTTTAGGATGCACTCTGCCCTGTGTGTAAACTATTTCCTTTCCGTCTTCTAAAAATTCATCCGCAAAATCAACAGCAGAATTTAAAAGACCTCCTGGATTACCTCTCAAATCAAGTATCATTTGCTGCATTCCTTGAGCTTTTAGTTTTTCAAAAGCCGTAGTGTATTCCTCAAATGTAGTAGCAGCAAAACGGCTTATCTTTATGTAACCTATTTTTTTACTCACCATATAAGCCACATCAACACTGTAGATAGGAATTTTTCCGCGCATAATTGTATAATCAATAAGTTTATTCGAATTTCCTCTTTGAATACCAACTTTCACTTTTGTACCTCCCGGTCCGCGAAGTTTATCAAGAACATCTTTATTGGTAATTTTTACGCCAGCAGCATTTTTATCTTCAATCTTAACAATCTTATCTCCCGCTTGTATACCAAGAGCTTCAGAAGGACCACCGGAAATTGCAGTAATCACCCTGATCGTATCTTTAATGATGCTGAACTCAATTCCAATACCGTCAAAACTCCCTTGAAGAGGCTCATTGGCAGATTTTAGGTCTTCAGCAGAAATGTATGCCGAATGGGGATCAAGATTCTGCAACAGCGCATCAATAGATTTTTCTGTCAGCTTTTTTCTATTAACAGTATCCACATATTGCTGCTCTATATAGTTAATCACTTCATCAATTTTACTGCTTCTGTTAACTTTTAAAGGCAGTAAAATATTCGAACGATCATAAAAATTAAGTCTTTCACCTAATAGAATACCGAGAGAAAAAATTACTGCAAGCAGTATTGGTAAGTATATTATTCTTCTACTTGGTTGTCCGTTGCTCATAAAAATTAATTGCTTACAGCAGAATTATATTTTAAAACTTCTACTCCGAATTTTTTCAAAAAATCTATTCCCTCATCAGAAGATATACCTTTATAATCTGCATAAGAATTGAGATAAATAATTTTCCTGATTCCTATTGTGAAAATTACTCTCGCACACGAAATACAAGGCGAAAGTGTAATATAAAGTGTAGATCCTTCTATAGATACATTGTTTTTAGCAGCATACAATATGGCATTTTGTTCTGCGTGTAAAGCAAGTGAACAACTTCCCTTGCTATCACGAGGGCAACCTGTTTCCGGCCATTTCTCATCACAATTATGAGTTCCTGAAGGAGGACCATTGTAACCTAACGAAATGATACGGGTATCTCTTGTGAGAACGGCTCCGACTTTCATTTTGACACAATGTGAACGTTTTGACAAGCTGATTGCCAGATCCATATATATATCGTCAAAACTGGGTTTGCTCATCAATTTTTTTGTTTCCAAATATAGATTTTTTTCCCTTGTGAAAGACGGGCGAGGTCACAAAGACTATTAATTCATTACGAACGACAAAGACCCGAAGCAATCTCTATCTTACGAAACGGTTAAAGAAATCTAAAAAAATACAGATGGGAAACTATATAAGACTAAACGGATTTTACAGTCTTTCCGCTGTCGCTTTTATTGATTTTACCGTACGCAGGGCATCTTTCGTGTGTTTTACATGAAGTTAAAACAGAACAAACTACCATTACAATCGCCAACAGTGTAAGTATTCTTTTCATGCGCTCTTTAGGTTAAAATTTTAAAAACGATTACCTTTTAACTATTTTATGATTTACAAATCTAAACTTTTGATTAATATCTAACAAATTTTATTTTTGTTTTATAAATTTAGGCAATTTAAATGAAATAATACAAAAAAACATATGAGTTCTGTTAATCCCTCAATAAATGATAGCTGGAAGGAAGCTTTAGCCAACGAATTTAATGCTCCCTATTTTACCGAACTAAAAAAATTTTTAGTTGAAGAAAAAAATAAATACATTGTATATCCTCCGGGATCATTGATATTCTCGGCTTTTAACCGAACTCCTTTTGATAAAGTTAAAGTAGTCATTATCGGGCAGGATCCTTATCATGGCAAAGGACAGGCTAACGGCTTGTGCTTTTCGGTCAGCAATGGAATACCACAACCACCTTCGTTGGTAAATATTTTTAAAGAAATACAAACGGATTTGGGATTGCCATTTCCGAAAACCGGAAACCTTGAACCTTGGGCAGATCAGGGAGTTTTATTGCTCAATGCTACATTAACTGTTAGGGAAAACCAAGCTGGCTCTCATCAAAAAAGAGGATGGGAAACTTTTACTGATGCAGTAATTAAAAAATTATCAGATACTAAAACCGGACTGGTATTTCTGTTATGGGGAAAATATGCACAGGCAAAAGATATATTGATAGATAGCACAAAACATCATGTACTTAAAGCAGCACATCCATCGCCTTTTTCAGTGCACAATGGGTTTTTCGGATGTAAGCATTTTTCAAAAACAAATGAACTTTTGAGAAAGGAAGGACTACCCGAAATTGATTGGAGAATTCCTTAGATTATTTTTCAAGAGTAAAAGTACTTGTGCCAATTTGCAATCCGTCTGAATAAACCTCAGCTATGTATTGTCCGGGAACAAAACCATCTTTGCTTGAGCAATACATGGTTACTATGTATTCCTGGTTGCCATACGTAATGTTTTGCTTGGCAGCATAAAATCCTTTTGAATCACCGAAGGTAAACATCCCTGATTCATCTTGTATTTCCGAAAGCTCTTTGCCATCTGGTGTAAGCACGCGCAGGTATAGCAATCTATCGCCAGGCTTGGCAACTTTATTTTCGCCAAGTGTAAATCCTATTCTTACTTTCTCCGATTTTTTTGCTTTCGTTGTTTCTACTTCTTTTTTTCCACCTGATTTATAACGCACTCCGGTTATTTTAAATGCAGTTGCCTTAAGCACTGATGCAAGTTCAATAACACCTTTCAGGTCTTCTTTATCTTTATTCAGTTGTTTGGTTCTTTTCTTTTCTGAATTTAGATCAGAAGAAATTTTTGCTTTTTCAACAATAAGAGTTTGGTTTAATGTATTCAGCGAATCTATTGTAACCACAAAGCCTTTCATTATTTTTCTCAAGGTTTCGGTTTCCTTCTTCAACTTAGCAATAACGTAGGCATCATCTTTGTGTTTTGCAGCTTCTATCTGCATTTGCTCTATTTGTTTTACTTTTTCATTAAGTTGTTGCTGTATGCTGTCATCATCTGTTTTTAAACCTTCAAAAGATTGTTTCAGATCGGTTAATTCAGTTTCAAGCGATGAAGTTTTTTCGATATAAACCGTTTTTTCAACAATCTCCTGTACCACATTTTGTTTCTCAAGCCAAAGCAGAACTCCCAATACGCAACAAGCGATTGATAAGAAAATAATTATCATGATGTACTTTCGGTTCGATTTATTTTCTTGCTTATCTTGTGATTCCATATACGATGATGAGTTTGTAATGCAAATGTAATTACTTTATTAATTTCAGTATGTCGTTTATGATCAAAGATTTTATTTCTCTCATTTTTCCTGAAGTATGCGTGTCGTGTGGAAAAAGTTTAGCAAAAAATGAATACTGCATTTGCACTCTTTGCCTTTATCATCTTCCCGTAACTAATTACCATAAGCAGGCTGATAATCCCGTGTCAAAACTTTTTTGGGGGAGAGCCAATATTCATTCAGCAGCAGCGTTTTACAGTTTTGGAAAAGGCAGTAAAGTTCAGCACCTTGTTCATCAGCTAAAGTATCGTGGACGAAAAGAAATAGGAGTTACTGTTGGAAAACTATACGGCAAAGAATTATTGACATCGGATTTATTCAAATCAATTGATGTCATTCTTCCCATTCCTCTGCACATTAAGAAGAAAAGAAAAAGAGGTTACAATCAAAGTGATTTGTTTGCAGAAGGATTATCTGAAAGTATGAATATTGAATACAAAACCAATGTTTTAGCGAGAGTTACAGCATCAAGTACACAAACTAAAAAGTCTCGGTTTAATCGCTGGAAAAATGTGGAATCTATTTTTGAAGTAAAGAAACCTGAACTATTGGAAAGGAAACATATTTTACTTGTGGATGATGTTGTAACTACCGGCTCTACATTGGAAGCCTGTGCACAAACTATTTTGAAAATACCCGACACAAAAGTGAGCATTGCAGCAATTGCTTATGCTGCACTTTAATATATTGCTTTAAAATCTCATCTTTGCAGATAGAATAACATGGCTGAAACATTAATAGTTAAAGGAACGAGCAAAGCAAACAAATATGAATCGTTGTTGCCCCAAATCAAAGCATTGGTTGAAGGCGAAAAGGATTTTATTGCCAACATTTCCAATATTATATCGGCATTAAAATACGGAATGAATTTTTTTTGGGTAGGATGTTATTTTGTAAAAAACAACCAGCTTGTGCTTGGACCTTTCCAAGGAACTGTGGCCTGTACACGCATTGATTATGGTAAAGGAGTTTGCGGGAAAGCTTGGGAACAGAAGAAAACGATAGTTGTTGATGATGTGAATAAATTTCCAGAACATATTGCCTGTAGTGCAGAATCCAAATCAGAAATTGTTCTCCCTGTTTATGACAAGAATGGAAAAGTATTTATGGTGTTAGATGTTGACAGCGATAAGTTTTCTGATTTTGATGAAACGGATAAAAAATACCTGCAACAAGTTGTAAAGCTTATTGAACAATTTGACGATTTGAAAGTTTAAAGATGATAGCGCAAAAAAAAACAGACATCGTTAAATTTGTTTATTGGATAGTTGGCATACTTATTATCTCTTCCTGCGCTCAAATAGTTTCACCTACAGGAGGTCCGAAAGACGTTAAGCCTCCCAAGGCTTTAAAATATATTCCAGACAGTGCTGCAACAAATGTTAAAGTAAAAAACATGAATATCTATTTTAACGAATATATTCAGCTAAAAGACATTAGCCAGCTAATTATTTCTCCTCCCGTTAAAAAACAACCAACAGTAAAAGTAAAAAACAAAATTCTACAGATTCAGTTTGATGGAGACCTGAAAGACAGCACTACTTATTGCATGAATTTCGGAAGTGCAATTGCAGATATTACAGAAGGTAACACGATAGACAATTTTCGATACGTGTTTTCAACCGGACCATATATTGATTCGCTTTCTCTGAAGGGAAAAGTTGAATATGCCTTTGATCATAAAACTGAAAAAGGAATATTGGTGATGCTTTATAGCGCTATGGAAGATTCAGCTCCTATGAAAAAAATCCCTGATTATTTTGCCAAGACCAAAGAAGACGGCTCATACAAAATCAGCAATATAAAAAATGGGAAATACAGAGTTTTTGCCTTGAAAGATGCCAACGGCAATTATATGTATGACACTCCTGATGAAACTATAGGTTATATAGACAGTACAATTAATTTGCAAAAAGATTCGTCAATCAACATTTCATTGTTTAAGGAAAAACTGAAAAAACAATTCTTGAAAAAAGCGAAAGCGGTTGAATATGGACATATAATGTTTGTCTTCAACAAACCAGTTGAACAACTAAATGTTGCCCCGTTAAACTTTACACCCAAAAAAGAATGGTACCTTCCGGAATACTCTGCCAATAAAGACACTGTAAATTACTGGTTGCTCGGAGTAGCAAGTTTAGATACATTGAAACTACAAATAAGCGATAACAAAAAAGTATTGGATACAGTTGAAATAAAAACGATTAGTAAGGAACAACCAAAAACAACAGCGGTAAAAACGAAAGGAGACAAATTCAAATTCAGTGTAAAAACAAATATAGATGGCAAATCGTTGGATTTGAACAATAACATTCAGATGGAATTTAATCATCCTATAAAAAAACACGATGCGGAGAAAATAGTCATTAGTTTAGACAGCGTGGAAGAAAAACAATCTGATTTTTCTTTTGGCTTTAATGACCAAGCTGTGATGAGAAAATTTTCCATAACACTTGCCCAAACTAAAAGCAAGACAGTTTCGACATGGAAAGAAGCTTCCCATTACGGATTATTTATCCCTCCCGGAACATTCAAGGATATTTTTGATTTACCAAATGACACCATCAAACTATCTTTTAAAACAGGAGAACTAAAAGATTATGGAACTATGAAATTGAAAATAAAAATTCCTGAAACCGATAAACAATATATAGTTCAGCTTCTTGACGAAAAAGAAAATATTGTGAAAGAAAATTATTTATCAAAAGGAGAAACAATCAATTATGAATACTTGCACCCTCAAAAATACCATCTCAAATTAATTTATGATGACAACAAGAACAATAAATGGGATACTGGTGAATATTTGAAAAAACAACAGCCTGAAAAAGTAGCATTTTCATCCGGAACAATTGAAGTGCGAGCAAACTGGGATATAGAACAGGAATGGAAAGTAGAACAATGAATTTACTAAGGTTATTTATCCGATTATATCAAATCGTAATTAATATTATCTTTACCGCCCTTAATAATTGCTCTGAATAGATGGATAGAAATTCGTTTGTAGGATTGCTGCTGATAGGAGCTATTTTGATTGGTTGGATGTATTGGTCTATGCCGTCAAAAGAAGAAATTGCGAAGCGAAAAAGAATACAGGATTCCGTCATCACTGTTCAAAAAGAGATGGAAGCTCATCGACAAATGACTGCTAAAGCAACCGATGCGAATAATGCAGTTATAAAAGCTGATTCTTCTATTACTCTTTCAGATTCTGCCAAAGCAGTAATAAGAGAAAGCCAGTACGGAATGTTTTCCGGAGCAGCACAAGGAGAAAATAAAACAATCACTCTCGAAAACGAACTGATAAAAGTTACACTTCAAAGCTTAGGTGGAAGAGTTGCTTCCGTTGAACTAAAAAATTACAAGACCAACACTGGTAAACCGCTCATACTTTTTGATGCCGATTCTTCCTTTCAGACTATTCAATTTATTGCACAGTCCAAAGGATTAACAACCGATTCCCTCTATTTCCTTCCGGAAGGAAATTCTTCTTTTGTAAAAGAAGGTGATTCTGCTAAAGTTGTTTTAAGGTTGTATGCAGGTGATAAAAGTAAATACATTGAATACATATATGGATTAAATGGAAACAGTTATTTGTTAAACTACAAAATAAATGTGGTCGGTCTTCAGAATATTATTGCGTCTAATACATCAGATATTACTTTAAAATGGGGAATGAAAACACTTAGTCAGGAGAAAAGTATAAAAAATGAGAGAAACACTTCTACAATTTATTATAAGTATGCCGAAGAAGATGTTGATTATATCAAAGAAACGGCAGACGAAAAAAAATCACTGGACGCTAAATTAAAATGGGTGGCATTTAAGCAACAATTCTTCTCTTCCGTTCTGATTGCAGAGAGCGCATTTGAAAAACCCACAGATATAGAATCAATAAAAGAAAAAACTTCTGAGAAATATGTAAAATCATTCACTGCACAACTCAGTATTCCATATAACCATTTAGCCAATGAAGGTTTTGCCATGAAATTTTATTTCGGTCCAAACCAGTACAAAACATTAAAAAGTTATGATATAGGACTCGAAAAACAAGTTCCGCTGGGATGGGGAATTTTTGGCTGGGTAAACCGATTGATTGTAATTCCCATTTTTGACTTTTTAAACAGTTTCAATCTCAACTTTGGAATAGTTATTCTGATTCTTACCCTTGTAATTAAAGCCTGTCTTTTCCCAATAGCCTACAAAACATACATGTCATCAGCAAAAATGCGTGTATTAAAGCCTGAAATAGAAGTAATCAATAAAAAATTTGGAACCACTGAGCCGATGAAAAAGCAACAGGCAATGATGGAGTTGTATAGAAAAACAGGAATAAATCCACTCTCAGGCTGTATTCCTGTGCTTTTGCAAATGCCCATATTGTTTGCATTATTCCGGTTTTTTCCTGCATCAATTGAATTAAGGCAACAAGGTTTTTTGTGGGCGAAAGATTTATCAACTTACGATTCCATTTGGGATTTTGGATACGTTCCTATAATTAATTCTATTTATGGAGATCACGTAAGTCTATTTACATTGCTAATGACTGTCTCTACAATTTTGTATACATACAGCAATAGCCAGCTGATGGGTGGAGATGGCATGATGGGAGGTGGTAATACGCAAATGCCGAATATGAAATGGATGATGTATGCTTTCCCTTTTATTTTTATGGGAGTATTAAACAATTACTCTGCAGGCCTCAGCTATTATTATTTTCTTGCCAACATGATTACGTTTGGGCAAACAGCTTTAATGAGAAGATTTGTTGATGAAAATGCTATTCGCAGTAAAATAGAAGAGAATAAAAAGAAGCCACCCAAAGTCTCCAAATTTCAACAAAGGCTTGAACAGATGACCAAGGACAGGCAAGCACAGATTCGCAACAAAAAGTAATAACCGGTTGCCAGATTCTTTGGGTTTTTTCTTCGTGATTTTGATATGTCGAATATAAAGATATCTGTTGTTTCTTATCTGAATTCCAAGCCATTTGTTTATGGAATAGAGAAATCAGGAATATTAAAAAATTATTCACTGGAGCTTGACATTCCTTCCATCTGTGCAGAAAAACTAATTGATAACAAAGTTGATATTGGGTTAGTACCTGTGGCAGTGATTCCAAAGTTGAAGCAATACGAAATACTGACTGATTATTGTATTGGTGCTATTGGACCGGTTGGTTCGGTGATGCTTTACAGCGAAGTTGAACTGAACAAGATCGAAAAAATTCTTCTTGATTACCAATCCAGAACATCTGTAGCTCTTGTGCAGGTTCTTGCAAAAAAATTCTGGAAAATAAATCCACAATGGATAAAGGCAGATAAAAATTATGAACAACAGATCATCGGTTCAACTGCAGCAGTTGTTATAGGTGACAGAACATTTAGTTTATCGGATAAATTCAAATACCAATACGATTTGGCAGAAGAATGGAATAAATACACTTCTCTTCCTTTCGTTTTTGCATGCTGGGTTGCAAATAAAAAATTGCCCGATGATTTCAAAAAAAAATTTAATGAAGCTGCCCGATATGGAATAGAAAATCGGAAAAACCTAATAAAAGAACTAAAGTCAAATGGAAATTATCAGACAGATATTTCCAACTATCTCAATAATTGCATTAGCTATAACCTCGATGAAGTGAAACGGAAAGCGATGACAAGGTTTTTAAACTACTTATCAGAAACTTCTGATAAGTAGTTTTGATAGATTCAAAATTGATTTAACTATTTCCGGTTTTTATTTTCTTCTTTCGTTTACTACCGGAGCCCTATTTCCGCCAGCAGGAGCGCCAGGTTTCATCATGTTTTTTTCCACTACAACAGGATGTCCGACAGCTCCTCCTCTATATTCAACAGGTCTTGTTGTTCTGTATCCTACTGTAGGATGAGCTACTAATGGATGTGCTACCGCTCTTTCTCCATAAAACACCGTACGTACATTTTCATTATAGCCGCGTACTGGACGTGCTTCACCTGCATACATAGAGCGATAATAATATCTAGGGTAATGTGAAACATACATGTGATGATACATCCATGGCTCGTGTACTCTGTAATCAAGCATAACAGCGAAAGCATTTCTAAGATCATAAGCCGCATACATGGGTGGTAAGAAAGGAGAAAAAACCCAGTTGCCATCTTCTATGTAAACAAATTCACGATTCCTCATATCATAATATGTTTCAATATCAGGCAGATAATAATAATCACCTTGCTGAGCAGCTGGATCACCAGGAGGTAACCAATCGGCAGGAGGTGGAGCTGGCGCTTCTTGTGGAGGAGGTGGCGGAGCAGGAACAGCACCTGGCTCCTGAGCGCTGCTTGTATGAAATCGAAACACTGTGAATAAAAGCAATAAAACAGGCTGCTTAAAAAGTTTTAGATGATTGGTTGTTGTTTTCATAGGTTTGGTTTTTATTTGGTAAATCTTTTTTACTAAATTATAAAATTATTTCTTCTTTCCTTTTGCTTCGGCAATCAGCTTTTCATTCAGTTTTATATAATCATCACTTTTAGCTTCCTCTGCCAATGCCATTGATTGTTCTGCTGTAGCAATAGCAGCAGTATAATCCTTCAGTTTCATTTGTATTTTGGCTTTTAAATGTACAGCAAAAAAGGCTTTCGGATTTTGTTCAATGGCTTTGTTAACCCATTCCAATGCTTTATTCAGATCTTTATCGTTATCATAATAATAACTTGCTGCCTGAAAATATGGACGTTTATCATCTGGCGATAATGCTGATTCAATATTTTTCATTATAGCTGCATCTTCGTCAACTGTGATGTTCAAAGCAACACTTGTATTTTCCCATAACAACAATAGTTTTAATGAATTTGCAGTTATATCAGAAAAATCAATGGTAAAAGTTTCAACTTTAACAGTCAATGCAGTTGGTTTTACTTTAACACGCAACACTTCATTCTCCGTTTTGTAATTAGCTACATTGCCTGCAAGTGTTACATCTTTGTATAACATCACATCCCAACTGTCTTTATTTGGAACGGTATAAATAGCATAAGTTCCTGCAATTACTGCGTTACCTTCTAATTTCACATCTTCTCCAAAAGTAATTTTGGTTGAAGCATTTGCACCGGTACGCCACACTTTACCAAAAGGAACCACATCGCCATATATTATTCTGCCTTTTACACCCGGACGAGAGTATTCTATTGTAATATCTGATAAGCCAAAATTTTGTTTTATGGTTTGCAGCGGACTTGCAACGGGTATTTTTAATTGTTGCGCTGGTGCAGTAAAGGCAAACACTAAACCTGTTGCCCAAATAATCAATGTCTTCTTTTTCATACTCATATTTTTAGTTAAACAAATTTAATACCAAACTATTGTATTTTTAAAAATCAAGATTATCGCCTGTATCGGATTGCTGTTGTTTTTTTCGTTTAAACACGCTTGCATCTGCTTTTCCGAAACGCATGCTTACAATCAGCTTAACAAAACGGCTTTCGCGTCTGTTCCATGTATCTTGAATGTATTCATCCGTTGTAAGGTAGCTGCCACGTCCTTTGGTATTAAATATATCTCTTACACTTAATGTAATGGTTATAAATTTATGTACATCCTTATTTAAAGCGAAGTCAGCAAAATAAACTTCTTTGTTATATCCCTGAGGAATGGTTTTGCGTGATTCGTAATTGCCAGATAGTTGCATAGAAAAACTCTTTGGCATACGATACAAAAGATTAAGCTTGCCTGTATAATTGAAACCCTGATTGCCAATATTGGCGTTATTGTATGTAGCATCTATCACAGTATAAAATAAATTCATGTTGAGCGTTGTTTCAAAACTTCTAAACCAAGTATATTTAAAGGTGTTGTCCATACCAACCGAATTACTTTGTTTAGCATTAATTGTGGTAGTCACCAATATTGAAGGGTCAGAAGGCAAAGGACTTGTATATTGAGTTAAAGGGTTTTGATTGTTGCGATAAAAAAGCCCAAATAACAAATTGCCTCTACTTAGATTTTGATTAAAATTAAGTTCTGCCATATTAATAAACTCAGGAGTTAACGAAGGATTACCTATGGTATAATCTTTTGCATCGCTTGCCTGAATAAAAGGCATAAGTTGTCTGAAATTGGGTCTGTTGATTTTTCGCGAAGCATTAAATTGAATTTCCTGATTCTGATTCAGCTTTTTGCTGATGAAAAGACTCGGGAACAATGCATTCATGATGTTATTCAACTTATTGGGATAACTGTACTGAAATGAAGAATCATTTTTATTTGTTAAAATTCCTTTGTAGTAAGAATCTTCAAAACGCAAGCCAAGAGAATAATCTATCTTTTTATATCGAGTAGTATAATTAACATAAGCCGCATTGACAAGGTCTTGTATTTTGTAATAACTAGTAAGTGCCTGATTAGAAGTATAAACATCAGAGCTATAATCATAATTAGTTACATCCAGATATTGATTGCTGGGTTTGTAACTCGAACGGACTCCTGTTTCAATTTTGGTACTATCGTTAATGGGGTTTACATAATCTGCTTGAAAAGTGTACATCTGGCTTTGGCTAACGGCATTATTATTTTGTATTGCAGGTTGAGACAATGGATTTCCGTTTGCATCATTTACGTAAGTAGTGTAATCGCTTGGATTTTTTGCAGTGGTTGTATTGTAGTTCATATCGGCAGTCAACTCTTTTCCTTTTTCAGGAAATGTTTTTCTATATGATAATTTGGTAGTGTAATTTTCGAAATGGGTCAACGAATTTGTAATTCTGCTTCCATTCATCAGATTGACATTTCCCACATCCGCTGAATTATATGATTGTGTATCGTAACTATTAAAATCCCCTATTGCCATATTTTCGGAAAGTGTCAGAGTATTCCGGTTGTTGATGTAATAATCAAAAGAGGCTGCCCCCGACTGAAATGTATGATGGAAATTTATATTGTCACTAGAGTTAAAATAACCTGAGGGAATATCGGTACGATAATTATAACCCGTAACAGGGTTTTGAAAAGTATTGAAATTATAAGTAACCGATAAACCGATTGGTTTTTGCTTGATATTAAGGGTAACTAACCCATTGTAATGATTGTTGGTACCTGCTCCTCCAGTAACCATACCATTGTATCCAGGCTTAGAATTGCTTTTCATTACAATATTAATGATCCCTCCGGTTGCGCTGGCTTCATACTTGGCGGAAGGATTGGTAATCACCTCTACCCTATCAATTTGGTCGGCAGGAATCTGGTCGAGTGTAAGTGTAGTTGGTCTGCCATCAACGTATATCGTAGCTGCATTTTGACGAAGCTGTGCATTTCCGTTTTCATCAACAGTCACGGATGGTATGTTCGACATTACATCTGCTGCTGTTCCTCCTTTGGATACAATATTTTTATCTACATTAAACACTTTGCGGTCTATGTTCATTTCAACTGCACTTTTTTCTTCTGTTATTTCCACTGCTTTCAGCATGGTTTCTTCTGTTTCCAGCTTTATATCGCCCAAATCCTGTTCTTCATTTTGAGGAGTAATGGTTACAACTTGCTGAAGTGTTTTGTAACCAATAAAAGTTACTCTAAAACTGAACTTGCCATAAGGCAGATTTTCCATACTGAAATCGCCATTGATTTTTGTGAAACTTCCTGCAATAACACTATCTTTTTTAAAAAGCGCTACTGACGCAAATGGAACTACTTCTTTTGTTTTTGCATCAACAATTTTTCCGTAAATGTGACCAATGGAAGGCATTTTGAATTTGCCGCCACCGCTTTGAGGCATTTGACCAGCACCTGGTTGCTGCGCCATAATAGTAAAACAAAATAACAGTTGAAGGAAACTGAAAAGCAATATCTTTTTTATCATCACCGCACTATTAAACAAACTAACTTTTTGTCCCGAAAAAATGTCAGCCATTATTTCCGCGTTAAAATTAATAACCTATTGTATCTAGTATTAAAACAAATTGTTAAAGAATGTTAAAATATTTTAATCTCGGTTTCAGGCATTATCAAAAAATCTTCCCGGGATTTAAAATATTATTCGGATCAAATAGTTTTTTAATTCCTTTTTGTAGTTCAATTGCTTTTTGTTTGAGAGCAATATCAATATAGCTCTTTTGCACCAAGCCAATGCCATGTTCACCGGAAATGGTTCCTCCCAGCTTTACACACAATTCAAATATTTCACGTATTCCTTTGGGCAGTTTATTGTTCCAATCATCGTCACTCATCTTGTCTTTAATAATATTGACATGCAGATTACCATCTCCCGCATGCCCATAGCAAACCGATTTAAAACCGTACCTCTCCCCTATTTCCTTCACACCTTTTAAAAGTTTTGGCAGCTCGGCACGGGGAACAACCGTGTCTTCTTCTTTATAAACAGAATTTGATTTTACTGCTTCGGCAACGCTTCTACGCATACGCCACAAATTCTTTTTTTGCTCTTCGCTGTCGGCAAATAAAATTTCATCGCATTCGTATTTCATCATCACCTCAGTCACTCTCTCAGCTTCTTTCATAAGCATGTCCAAATCATTTCCATCTAATTCAACCAATAGATGCGCTTGTATATTTTCCTTAATCGGAATAGAAATTCCATCCACATATTTCAACACCCAGTCAATAGCATCGCGCTCCATAAATTCCATTCCCGAAGGAACAATTCCTTCTCTAAAAACTGCCGGAACGGCCTCGCAGGCTTTTTCAGCCGAAAAGAAAGGAACCAACATTACCACAGTTTTTTGAGGATGAGGAATTAGCTTGAAAACAATTTTGGTGATAATGCCCAAAGTACCTTCACTACCTACCATTAGTTGCGTAAGGTTGTAGCCGGTAGAGTTTTTTAACACGTTGGCTCCTGTCCAGATAATTTCACCTGTTGGCAAAACAACTTCTAAGTTCAGTACATAATCCTTAGTAACTCCGTACTTCACTGCCTTTGGTCCACCTGATGAATGAGCTATATTACCACCCAAAAAACAACTTCCGTAACTTGCCGGATCGGGAGGATAAAACAAGTCTTTGGCAATTACGGCTTCCTGAAACACTTGATTAATAACACCAGGTTCAACAGTTGCCTGCAAATTGCGTTCGTCAATCAGCAAAATTTCATTGAAACGTTCCATAGAAAGAATCACTCCTCCATTAATTGGCAATGCTCCACCACTCAGCCCGGTTCCTGCACCACGAGGTGTTACTGGTATTTTTTCCGCATTGCAAATTTTCAGTATTTCAGAAATTTCATTTGGTGTTCTGGGCTTTAAAACTATTTCAGGAAAAAATTCTAAATCTTCAGTTTCATCGTGTGAATACCTTTCCAAATTTTCCTTATCCAGCAACACATATTTTTCCTCTACAATTGTTTTGAATTCTTGAATTATTGAAGGAGTTATTTTGTTGTAAGTTACCATCATATTATATTGTCATTACGATCCGCCAGTTGACAGAGAAGCAATCTTTGTATATAAGATTGCTTCGTCATTTCATTCCTCGCAATGGCGATTTTATTTTTTTGTTTTCTTCATTATCCCATCAAACACTTTTTCAATATTACCGCTTGGTCTGTCAGCAGGTGATTGCAACAAGTTGCCATAAGGATCAATAAGATAATAAGTCGGCACACTGTAAACCATATAATCTTCCTTTGTTTTGCTTTTACTTCCTGTATATAAAAATATCCAGTTGTATTGAGGATTTTTTTTCAAGAATTGCTTCATCACTTCTGCATCATCATCAATAGAGATACTTACAAACTCTATTTTACTGCCATACTCTTTTTTAAGTTCAGGAATTATTTTCATCTCTGCCTGGCAAGGTCCGCACCAAGTGGCCCAGAAATCAAGGTAAACATATTTTCCTTTGAAATTTTTTAGACTTATTGATTTGTCATTTTTATCTGCAAGTTCAAAATATGGCGCGGGCGAACCAATATTGAGCCTGCTGATCTTCCGTACCATGTTTTCAGCAATCTTTCGGTTGTCGGCTGTCATCCCTTCTTTAGAAGCAGTTTTAAGAAGATACAAGATGTTGTCATTTTTATACAATGGATAATTGTAGCTATGGTAAAGCGCTTTGATAGCAACCAGTTCGAGAAGTGTATCATTAACCAAAAATTTATCGGATTTAAAAACTTTTATAAATTCTTTAAAAGGTACAGCCTGATTAATTTTGTTGATGTAATCGTCTTTCGGCATAAGCGAAGAAATATCGGGAGTAAAAAATTTATTGAAAAATGACATGTATTCACTATTGTCATATAAAATCGATTTACCGTTTATGTAATCTTCAAAAAGCCCCTTCCTGCTACGCGATGCAGTTTCTTCCAGCGAAGCTATTTTATACTTTACATAATTTAGAAATGTACTGTTGGTAATACCTACATAATTTTTCTTTACAGCTATTTTAAATGAATCAACCTTGTCATAAGTATATTTATTGGCGACAAAAAATTGGTAATTGTTTTCCCAAAAAACATCAAACGTTCTGTTAAAATCTGCAATCAATGTATTGATATCATTGCTATCAGTCTTTAATATTCCTAATTCTACCTGCTGTTCAATGCTATTGTTAATATACCTAATAGTATCTTTAGGAAAAAGAATAACATCGTAGGTTTTACCTGGCTCAACAAACAAATCTGCCTTTGCGTTTTCACTTTTCAAAACAACATTGGTGATTTTATCAAGATTAAATTGAAGCTGAAAATAACCACTGTCGTTGACTGTTGAAGTATTTAGTATTTTTTCTGTATTCGTAATATAATCTTCATATACAACTGCACTTATTTCTTTTGTCTTATATGATTTAGCTTCACCTTTAATAGTAGTTTGAGCAAATGAAACCAGAAATAGAAAATAGAAAATAGTGAACAGGAAAAAACAAATTACTTTTGAGTTCGCTTTCACAAAAATCATTTCAATTGAATTCCTTTAGGAACAAACTGGGCTGCATCACCACCGTTTTTAATGATATCGCGGACAATAGTAGAGGTTATCATGGATGTTTCAGAAGTGGCAAGAATAAAAACCGTTTCAATATCATCCACCATGGCTTTATTCATTTGTGCAATGGCTCTTTCAAATTCAAAATCGGCAGATGTACGCAATCCTCTTAAAATGTATTTTGCATTTTCTCTTTTGCAAAAGTCAACCGTTAAACCTTCGTAGCTTTTTACTTTTATTCTCGATTCTCCATCAAAAACTTGTTTTATCCATCCTTCTCTTTTTTCGAGGGAGAAAAAACTCTTTTTCTCAGAATTAACACCGATTGCAATGATTATTTCATCAAATAAAGGCAATGCTCTTTTTACAATTGATTCGTGTCCAATTGTAATTGGATCAAATGATCCTGGGAATATTGCAATTTTCTTAGCGCTTTTACTCATTTCATTCCGAATATACTAAAATTTACACTTCCGTAATTTCTCTTTTGTATCAAATGTTCTTTTTTAGAAAATATTGTTTTGACTGAATGTTCAATGATAAGCCAACCGTTTTCTTTTAACAGTTTTTTCTCAAAAATAATTCCCGGTATTTTCTCAATTCCATCCATCTCATAAGGAGGATCGGCAAATATTAAATCGAAGTTTCCTGTGCAGTTTTTGAGAAAACCAAACACATCGCTCTTAATGGCTCTAACTCCTTTAAATTCAAACTCCAAAACAGTTTTTTTTATAAAAGATGCGCAATTGTAATTATTATCAACAGCAGTTATTTCATTACATCCGCGCGATGCGAACTCATAAGTTATATTTCCGGTTCCGCTAAACAAATCAAGAATTTTTAAAGCTGGATAATCAAAATTGTTATTAAGAATATTGAAAAGACTTTCTTTGGCATAATCGGTTGTTGGTCTCACGGGAAGGTTTCGGGGAGCGGTAATTATTCTACTTTTATGAGTTCCACTAATTATTCGCAAGGATGGACTGGCTAAAAAGGTTGTAATAAAAATGTTTGGGTAAACTATCAAATTTGTAACTATACTCAAATCCATCAGGGCGTTCACCAAACTTAATGTTTCTTACATATTTATAAAGCATCAGGTAAATAGCAGAATCTTTTTCCACTTCTCCCATCAAGATTAACTCCATATCTTCAGGATTCAACTTAAGTTGTTCAGCAACAAATAACACGTAATAAATAAAATCTTCGCTGCTCTGGTATTTGAATGTATTGTAAAAAATCAGGTTCTTACCTTCGGAAACTATTACTTCCAAATGATCTACCTGAACATGAACAAAAATCTTTTTCCCTTTTTCATTTTTATTTCTTCCTAAAAGACTTTCAACCAAAGAACTGGAATAATGATGAATCGAAATTGTTTTGAAGATACTTTTCAATGTCTTATCAACACAAGATGGCAATGTATATAGGTTTCTGGCATCTATTATTTTTAAAGTATCAATGGCAACTGCTTCATCTTTTTCAAGTGTGTGATTGAATTTTAGATAATTCTCTTTGTTTCCTTCATCAAACAATGCATTGGGAATAAATGTGCTTTTGCCGTTTACCCAAATCAGTTCAACATTCTTTATTCGGACACATCGTGAAAATAAATTGTCATCTTTAATGAAAGATTGCAGATTATCGCAAAGTGATTCATAATCGTAAATCTCCTGAAAGGTATAATTCTCAAAAGCGACAAATTTATTTCGCGCAGAATCTAATACACAACAGCAAAGCCCGTCTAACCCAAGTTGAAGCAACAGCCTGTAATTTGGCAGTTGTTTAGCGTCAAATGTTTCATCAATAAGGCTAAGTCCTTTAAATATGTTGGTCTTTGTTTCCGTCATGGCATTCATTGCAAAACAAAACTACAATTTTTGCAACAAAATTTATTACACAAGAGATTGATCCTACTTTTTATACGATTCTTCAAAATCTTTGTACTTCTTTTTAATGGTCATCACCAAATCATATTGAGTTGAATTTTTTATAAAACTATCCGACAAATTGCAGTAATTTATGAATGCATCAAATTGCGAATCACTCAGATTAATAATGTCATACTGAATATATAGGTGAAACAAGTCTTTTAATACTTCTCTCCTTCTATCTTCACTTTCCAGTTGAGCTACTTTTCGTTTAGATTGTTCTATCCGGCTAAAACGTTCGTATAGATATGTTATAGGACTTTCAATGCCGGTAAAATGCTGGTATGTATCTGTTTTTTTTATTCCTAATTTTTTAATGTCTTGTTGAATTTCATCGAGCTTACGTACTGCAACAATATTAACGTTTTCAAGATTGTATTCAGGTTTTTTAAGTTTAATCACCAAACCATTGTATTCGGTTCTATATGCCGAATCTCTGAAACAGATTTTTTTTATTGAATACCCCATTGCATTAAACAGTACAGTATCTGTTCTTTGTATCTGCACGTTAAATATTCCATCCGACTCGGCAAATGTTCCTGTGCCACTTCTTTGATTAATTATCATAATGTGATACAAGGCATCTTTTCCTTCATCATCCACTACTTTACCCTTTATTCTTACAGCCGGTTCTATCTGCGCTAAACAAGTTTGCTTAATGAATAAGAATAATATTATAAAAATGATTTTCCGGAAAATTAGCATCTGCTTGATAAAATTATTTACTTCATATTCACAAACTGTAAGGGGATTCCGTAATTACCACTTCTTACAAATGCAATAACCTGTTGCAAGTCGTCAATCTTTTTGGCGGTGACACGAACCTGATCGCCCATAATTTGCGGTTGTACTTTTAATTTAGTTTCCTTAATGGCTTTTGATATTTTGCGGGCAGTGTCCTGATCAATGCCTTCTTTAATTTTAACGTCCTTTCTTATCATGCTTCCCGAAGCGTACTGGCTTTTGCCAAAATCAAGACAGGCAGGATCTATTCTTTGTTTAATCATCCGCGAACGGATGGCATCAATAATGGCATCAAGACGCATATCATTTTCCGTTACTATACCTATGGAAAGTTCCTTTTTGTCAAAATCAATGGTACTTTTTGAATCATGAAAATCATAACGGTTCAAAATTTCTCTCTTCGCCACATTAAAGGCATTGTCAAGTGATTGATGATCTATTTTGCTAACAATATCAAAAGACGGCATTTCCTAAAGTTTTAAATTGTAAATTCAAAGTTATAAATAACGAATCAATTATCGTGAAAACGCATTTTTACATAGTTCCATTGTTCCTCTTTTTATTAATCGGGTGCATGCAAAACGACAACAAAGACTTGCATTCCGCGCTTAATTTTGATGACATAAAAGTTAGTTCAAACAAAGATTCTATTTTAAAAAAATACGAATACATAATTGATTCATTGGAAAAAAATATAATCAAAGCGGGACTCGTTAATATCAAAGGTTTAGACTCAACTATTGTTGTTGACTTAAAATATTCATCAACCGATAATTTTTTAGGTACTGATGTTTATGGCGCTTTAGGAAACTGTTATTTGCAAAAAGATGTAGCAGACAAGCTGGTTCTTGCACAAATGCTGCTGAAAACAAAATACCCTTATTATAGTTTAATTGTTTACGATGGAGTTCGCCCGAGAAGCGTTCAAAGGATAATGTGGGACCTGATAAAAGTTCCGGCAACGGATAAAACAAAATATTTATCCAGTCCGCTTTACGGATCATTGCACAATTACGGAGCAGCAATTGATTTAAGCATAATTGACGAACACGGTCATGCGCTTGATATGGGAACCAAATACGATTATTTTGGCGAACTGGCTTATCCAGAAAAAGAAGAGCAGTTGGTTAAGGAAGGCAAGTTGACGGAAAAACAAATCATAAACAGAAAATTATTACGAGATATAATGGAACAATCTGGTTTTACTATTATTGAAACCGAATGGTGGCATTTTAATTCGTGTACGAGAAACGAAGCCATGCAGAAATACAAGATTATTGAATAGAAACTCTTACCCAATGCTTATTTACCGCTTACTTTCTCTCTCACAACTTCTGCAAATGAGCGGTTCTCTATTTTGCTTTCTATCCAGGAAATAATATCAAAATAATCAAAGGCAGCCTTTTCAAAAGTATCTTTCTCTAAATTCAGCATATTTGATTTTAATTTTTTAAAAGCCTCTTTTAATTTTTTATCTGAATCTATTTTCGGAGAATCTTTCCGAATAAAATCAAGGATAAGAGTTTCTAACTTGTACAATTTCTTTCTCTTATATAAAAAACGATAGGTAGATTTAACGGCATATTCTAAAAAATCCTGGTTCCCTAATTCAAAATGAACAATAAGAGAAAGGATTTTAGCAAAACAATAAGGAACAGGTTCTACTTTTCCTTCTTCCATAGAAAATATTTTATTTAAATATTTGTTTGCAGCAGAATAATTGCCTGCCCCGATACAAATAATTGAAAAATTAAAATACCAAACAGCAATTCTATTAACATACATTTTATTGAATTCCAACTTTATATTATTGATCAATTCCATTCCTTTCTCAAATTGACCTGTATGAATATAAAAGTCCAACTCTAATTCAATTGAGTTTTCAACTATCCTTTGTTTTACTGATTCCGATTTGATTGAAATTTTTAAAGGTATTTCTTTGAATTTTTTGATTAATAAAGGTATCTCATTATATTTTTTATTCTTGTATAATAAAAAAATGCTTTGCACTATAGTAAAACGATAGGTGACAATATTTTCTGCTATTTGATGCACATTTGCCTCCATTAAAGCCACGCATTTCTGATTGTAAATGTAAGCTTGTGAATATTTTTGCTGAATAAAATAATGCGAAGCATAATTTTCATAAAAAATTATTAATGCACGGTATGACAATGCCTTTTTCTCATTTTTCATTAACGGATCATGAATAATATTACGGTAAAAGGCTTCATCAGCAGAATTTCTGAGAAAATATCCGTCTTTGCTCATTTTTAATTCAGCTCTTTGCCACAGTTGGCGATATTGCAAAAAGTTTGTGTACTTATTGGTTATAATAGCCATTTCATCGTATAAGTGTGTCAGGTCTTTTTCCGTTTTGCCAATAAACCTGTTGAAATGCATCAAAACCAATTCTAATAACAAAAGATCAAGTACCCTAAGATAAAGCTCGTATTTATAGGCTAATTTCTTAGCCTTTTGGATGGCATTTTCGCACTCTTTTAACAGCCCTTTTTCGCGAAGAAATTTGATATTGCTAATCTGCCCATTTATCTCTGCTTCGGCAGAATTATCAGAATGGTATACACGCATACTTTTAAGTATGGCATCATACAACCGGCTTTTAATAACATGAAATTGTTTTACGCTGGCTTGCTTACTAAACTTCTTCTTTAAAACTTCCTCATTATACTCCTTTTGTTTATCAACAGCATCAAACAAGGAAACGTAAATATTCTTCTCTCCGACAGTGTGCAAAGAAGAGTAAATTTTAAAATACCTTTTCTCGTGTTTTGTTAAAGACTTAACAAGACGAAATAATGTATCAGAAATAGTTTTAGACATGTACGTTATTATTACTTTACAAATATTATAAAATATCTTTAAATATCATTTTAATAGTACGTCTAAACTTATACAAACCGACTATTAATCGCATAAAAGTATTGATAGAAAAGTTCAATATAAAGAAATTAGTTTTGTTTTAACCTCATCACCCAAAGTATTTTAGTTATGAAATTTAATTGAAATGATAACTAAAAAACAAAACTGCACTATTTCTATTTCCTGTTTTTATTCGTTTGCATTAACTGCTACATTGCTCTCCAACACTTATGCACAACAGTTAAACTCAGTTGCCGAAAAAAAAGAAGTTCAACTGAGCAGAACCGGTTTTTATGAAAATAAAGGACAAATAGTTGATCAAAACTACCATCCCAACCCGGGAGTAAAATATTTGTTAAACAGCCCCGGTTTTAATGTACAACTGCGCCAAACAGGTTTTAGCTACGATACTTATAAAGATGTTTACAATGCCACATCCGAACAACAAGACCCACCCCAAAAATTACCGGAAAAATTTAAGAAGACAAAAAAGTTTACAAGGCATTATCATAGAGTAGACATAGAGTTGGAAGGCTGCAATACAGCAGCAGTACTTTTGCCAGAAGGCAAATCAACTGCATATCTAAATTATTTTACCGCAGGTACTCCTGAAGGTGGGGTAAATAATGTACATTATTACCAAAAGGTAACCTACCAAAACATTTATCCAAATATTGATTTAGAGTTTTATGTGCGTAATGCCAAAGGCAAAGGAGTGCCAGCAGAATACCAGTTTGTGATACATCCCGGAGGTAATCCCAACGAGATAAAGCTGGCTTATAAAGGAGCCAATGAGGTTAGCTTGGAAAATAATACCATAAAAGTAAAAGTAGCTGCTGGAGATTTTACCGAAAACATACCCGCAAGTTATTTTAAAGAAAGTAAGCAAGCTATAAAAGTAAGTTACCAAGCCCTTGGCAACAATGTATTTGCATTTTCTTTACCCCAAAGCACAGTCATTAAAAATGATTTAGTAATAGACCCAACACCCAACTTACTTTGGGGTACGTATTATGGAATGAGTGGTGATATTGGTTATGGCATAGCCCTGGATGGCTCCGGTAATGTGTATATTACCGGAACTACTGGGAGCATGTCGGGCATTGCCACGGCAGGGGCTTACCAGATAGCTAATAGCGGAGGACCCCCAGCATCAGCGCAGGATATTTTTGTGGCTAAGTTCAATTCCACAGGCTCTACCCTGCTTTGGGGTACCTATTATGGGGGAACGAGCTGGGATGTCGGGCATGGCATAGCTCTGGATGGTTCCGGCAATGTGTATATTACCGGAATCACGGAGAGTTCTTCGGGCATTGTCACGGCAGGGGCTTACCAAACAACCTGGGGTGCATCAGTCAATGGCTCGGCTGCTTTCGTGGCTAAGTTCAATTCTACAGGCTCTTCCTTGCTTTGGGGCACCTATTATGGAAAGGGTGGAAATGTTAATGGGATGGGCATAGCCCTGGATGCCTCCAACAATGTGTATATTACCGGAGGAACGGGCTGCACATCGGGCATCGCCACGGGCGGGGCTTACCAGGCAAGTTATGCCAGTACCGATGGCAGCTATGATGCTTATGTGGCAAAGCTCAATTCCACAGGCTCTTCACTGCTTTGGGGTACCTATTATGGGGGAACGGGCTACGATATGGGACAGGGCATAGCCCTGGATGCCTCCGACAATGTATATATTACCGGAAGTACAACGAGTGCATCGGGCATTACCTCGGGAGTGCCTTACCAAGCAACGTTTGGTGGCGCTGCGGATGTTTTTGTGGCAAAGTTCAATTCCACAGGCTCTTCCTTAACCTGGGGCACCTATTATGGGGGAACGGGCGGTGACAATGGTTTTGGCATTGCCGTGGATGGTTCAGGCAACACGTATATTACCGGATACACAACGAGTACTTCGGGCATCGCTACGACAGGGGCGCACCAGACAACTTATGGCGGCAGCGATGAGGATGCTTTTGTAGCCAAGTTCAACCCCACAGGCTCTTCCCTAACCTGGGGCACCTATTATGGGGGAACGGGTGATGAGGTCGGGTATGGCATAGCCTTAGACGGATCCAACAATGTGTATATTACCGGAGGTACGTCAAGTGCATCGGGCATTGCCACGCCTGGGGCTTACCAGATAAATCTGGACGATGCCACTGAGATTTTTGTGTCCAAATTCAATTCTACCAACTCCGCCCTAACCTGGGGTACTTACTATGCGGGACGCTTTGATGGTCAAAGCATTGCCGTGGATGCCTCCGGCAATGCTTATATTACCGGATATGCAGCAATTACATCAGGCATCGCTACGGCAGGGGCTTACCAAACAGCTTTGGAGGGCAACCAGAATGCTTTTGTGGCTGAGTTTTCAGACCACATTACCATTAGCATTTCAGCTACAGCCGTTGCCTGTAATGCAGGCAATGATGGTACGGCAACAGCAAACGGAGGCACGCCTCCCTATACTTATTTATGGACACCAACGGGCCAAACCACTCAAACAGCCACTGGTCTTGCCGCAGGCACTTATACATTAACTGTATTCAATGCAACAAGCGTAGTTGTTACTTATACTGTAGGCATAACGCAGCCTGCAGCAATAAGCATCAACATGTCTTCTTCTCCTGATGTATGCAGCCAGGCTAATGGTACAGCCAATGTAAGCGTTACCGGAGGTACCAGTCCTTATTCTTATAGCTGGAACAATGGGCAAAGCACACAAACAGCAACGGGATTAAGTACTGGTGTCAGCTATACTGTAAGTGTAACCGATATTAACAACTGTCCGGCAGCAATAGCAAGCGTAACGGTCAGCCCCATTTCCATACCACCTGCAATAAGTACCTCAAAGAATTTAAGCATTTGCCCCGGAGTCAGTTCAGTATTGTCAGCCAGCGGAGGCACAAGCTATTTATGGAATACAGGGGATACTGGTAATGAGATTAGTGTAAGTCCTGTCATCGGTACTACTTATACGGTTACCATAAGTGCAGGAAGTTGCAGCAAAGACACCAGCATTAAAGTAACTATAAATCCATTGCCACTTGTAACTATCGGAGGCAATACTTCAATATGTGGTGGTACAAGTACAACTTTATCTGCAACAGGAGGAATAAAGTATTTGTGGAGTACCGGATCAACTGGCAGCAGTATTACTGTTAACCCTACAGGCAATATTTCTTATACTGTAATTGTTACCACTTCTTTTGGTTGCAGTGATAGCAGCAGCGTAACGGTAACACTGTTACCCGTAATAGCACTCGTCAATTCTCAAACTATTTGTTCGGGAAGTTCGGCTGTATTAAATGCTTCGGGTGGCAACGTTTATTTATGGAACACCGGAGCTACATCAAACATCATTACAGTAAGCCCTCCAAGTACAACTAATTATACGGTAATAGTAAGTAATGGTAATTGCACCAACAGTGCTGCAACAAAAGTAACTGTCAATGGTCTGCCGAGTGTAACTACCTGCTGCAGCACTACTATTGCTTCGGGACAAAGTATCGTTCTTTCTGTAAGTCCCTCAAGTGGAAGTTATTTATACCACTGGACACCTGATGTAGCTTTGTCATCTGATAGTCAATACAATCCTACTGCAAACCCCACTATCACAATAACCTATTATGTAACCATAACGGATGGTAATGGTTGCCAGAGTGTGGATTCAGTGGTCATAAAACTCAATCCGGTTTGTAACGATGTTTTTATCCCCAATGCGTTTTCTCCTAACGCTGACGGACAAAATGATGTGCTTTTTGTTTACGGAACGGAGTGTATTGAAACGAATAATTACTCTTTCCAAATCTTTGATCGCTGGGGTAATGTGGTTTTTTCTACCACTGATCCAACAGCCGGCTGGAAGGGTTATTTCAACAATGAATTAATGGATCCGGCTGTATTCGTCTATTATTTGCAGGCTACCCTTATTGATGGAAATGCCCTTAACAAAAAGGGAAACATTAGTTTGATTAAATAAATAATTAAAAAAAACGCTGAATGCTTTATTTATCCTTTAGCGCGAGTTACTCATCGTATAGCGGGAATTACTTAGTACGTGTACTAAGTGGTTTAGTATGCGTACCGAAACATTCCGTACATGTAGGGAGACATTTAGTACATGTATTGAGCCATTCCCTGAATGTACTGAATCATTTAGTACACGTACTGGGTTATTCCGTACATGTACTGAACCGCTCATTATGCAGGATAAACCCCATTTTCTTTGTTTTCAATCAAAAAATCAATAGTAAACCGTGCCTTTCTCTCCTTCCCTTTGGGAAGGAAGGGATGGGCTTAAAACCATAAAACCATGTCAATCAGAGGACCCTTTCCATCAAAAGACGCTGATTTTAATGATTACTTTCAGCATGCACAACCTTATTTACTTGCTAATGCTACACGTTTAAGCGTGTCGGCTGGCAACCAAACTGCTTTAGGTACTGTATTTAGTGACTGGAACAGCATTTATCCTCAAAGCCAAAATCCAGGCATCCGCACTACCAGCATTACTATAGAAAAAAATAACCAGCGGGATGAGATAGAAGATTTGCTTCGAAGCATTTATGGGGATATTCCTGAAAGTGTACTTACTGCTCAGGATCGTGAAACGCTTAACCTGCACGAACGGGATACAACTCCCACCCACATTAATCCTGCAAACTACGCTCCGGGGCTGAGTATTGATAGTATTCTTACAGGTTCGCATACTTTGAGAATATCCAACCCGGGCAATCCTAATACTCAAGCCATGCCTGAAGGGAACAAGGTGGAGATACAATATTGTACAGGTGCTGACGGATTGCCTCCTGCTCAGTTGGTTTTTTCAAACAGCAAAACTACGGGACGCTTCTTGCTGCACATTTCTTTTCAGGCTGGTGACAAGGGGAAAACGGCTTATTACCGTGCCCGATACACCACCAGGCGGGGTGAAGGCGACTGGAGTGCAGTAATAAGTGCTTTGATTGCATAAAATGGATAATCGTCATGTCGAGCGAAGTGGAGACATCTCCTTAAATTAAAGCAAGACTCTTCGAAAAGCTCAGAGTGACAATAAATAAGGAAAATGGAAAATGAAAAAAACATCATTAAAATTTAACTACCATGCTTAAACATTTTTTTATTGTTTTTTCTTTCTGTTTATTTATTTCCTTCTCTGCTTCTGCGCAAACGCAGTTTCAGACACTTATTCAAGGACCCAATGGCGGTGGTTATACTTATTATTATGGTTCCGGCCTTGGAGGCGATTTTACTCTTGCCATGCAACAAACCACCGATGGAGGCTATATAATTTGCAACGGTGTTTCAGCTTCTTACACAGCAGGAGACTACGACATGTACTTAGTTAAATTAGATGGTAATGGAAATGTTGCCTGGACAAGAACTTACGGAGGAACAGGCACTGACTATGGACGCTGTGTGCAACAAACTACCGATGGAGGTTACATTATGACAGGAGCAACCAGCAGCTTTGGTGCCGGAGGAAGTGATGTGTTTCTTGTAAAGACCGATGTTTCAGGAAATCTGCAATGGTCAAAAACTTACGGAGGAAGCGGGAATGAAGATGCAGCATCTGTACAACAAACTGCTGATGGAGGTTACATCATCATAGGCTGTAGCAAGAGCAGCAATTTTAATAAATTTAGCACCGCATCTTACTTCATTTATGTTGTTAAAACAGATGCTTCGGGTAATCTGTCTTGGTCAAACACTTATGAAGCTTCTACTAATGTTCCGAATGAAGGTTTGTATGTTCAACAAGCTACCGATGGAGGTTATATTATTGACGGAAATATTTACGATGCCGGGTGTGGAAATTGCAATGGCAGCCAGTTTTTGCTGAAATTAGACGCAGCAGGAAATAAATCATGGGCTTATACTTATACCCATGGTTTCGGATTTGCAGGCTCGGTTCAGCAAACAGCAGATGGCGGGTTTATGCTTTCAATGGCTGCAGATTATGGGCTAGTTGCTCATCCCGGTGATATTGAATTGTGTAAAACCGACAGCATGGGAATGGGTCTTTGGACAAAACAGTATGAACAAGTTGATGGCTATTCTGCCGATTTTTGCGGTTCTTTTGCACGCCAAACTTCTGATTTGGGTTACATTGTTACCGGAAGTCTTCCGGGCCAATATGCCGACAGGTATTATCTTTTTAAAACAGACGTGTCGGGCAATATTACAAATATCAACACCTATTCAGCTGATTCCCTTTCCGATGATAACGATGCTCGTTATGTAAATCAAACTGCCGATGGCGGTTATATAGTGGCAGGCGTCTTTCCTTACGTTAGTTATCTTTATATAGTTAAAACAGACGCAAGCCTTAACAGCACTTGTAACTCAGAACCTTATCCTGTAAAAACAGTAAGCACAGGAACATTTACGCCCACTACCTACTCTCTTTCGGCATTTAGTCCCCCAACGGTGGCTGGCACTCCAACCATAACAGTTGGCGGTGGTTCAGCAGGCACCGCTGGAGGCACAATTTGTCCGGTTAATGTAACAATAACAGCAACTTCATTTTCAATATGTGTAGGTATGGGCAGCTCAACCATTCTTTCTGCCAGCGGGGCTGTATCTTACTCCTGGTATCCTTCAACCATGCTAAGCAACAATACATCTGCTGTAGTTACAGCCAGCCCGACAGCAACCATTACTTATACCTTAACAGGAACTATTTTAGGATTTACCGGCAGCACATCCGTTATGGTAACTGTATCCAGTACCGGTGCATGCAGCCCCCTTCCCATCGAGCTTCTCTCTTTTGATGCCAAAAGAGACGGATCAGCCATGCGGGCACGATGCGATTGGAGCACGGCTACTGAAACCAACAACGACTATTTTGCCATTGAGCGAAGCCAAGATGCCATTACATTTACGCAAATAGGCACGGTAAAAGGAGCAGGCACCAGCAGCACACAAAACAATTATTCTTTTTACGATGAGTTTCCCTTTTCAGGCTGGTCGTATTATCGTTTAAAGCAAGTAGATTTTAACGGCAACTACACTTACTCTAACATTGCTACTGTTTACATCGGTTATCTTGACATTACTGCTCTTTATCCTAATCCGGCATCCGATAACGTCACCATCTCCATTTCCACCGAACAGAATACCGAAGCAACAGCACAGGTATACAACACGCTGGGGCAAATAGTTTACAAGCGCACAATAGAATTACAAAAAGGAAAAACGGAAATAAAAATACCGGTAGGCGAATTTGCTACGGGACAATACATGATTAAGGTTTCTTTACCAAGTGGCGATCATGCGCAAAAGGTTTTTATTAGATGATACAATTAAGAATTGATAATGGAGAATGAAAAAACTAATGTCATGTCGAGCGAAGTCGAGACATCTCAATATTGATGAAAATGAGAAACGGCTTGTTAACTTAAAGAGTATAGACTAACTACTAATGACTAACACAATATGCAAAAGCAAGAACAGCAATTGAAAAGAGATATGCAGGAAGTTCAAAAAACAATCTTCTGGATTGCTGTGCTTATTGTAACTGCTGCAATCATGCTGATATTAATGATTTAAAAACTTATAATTTTCTTGCTCGTGTCATTTCCCTTTTGCCTGGAGGACCTGGCAGTGTTTCTATTTCAAAACCAACACTCTTTAAAGTGCGCTTTACTTCGCCTTTAGCGCAATAAGTAACTAAAACAGCACCTTTATTCATTGAGTTATAAATCTTTTCAAATACATCCTTAGTCCACATTTCAGACTGAACGCTTGGCGCAAATGCATCGAAATAAACTAAATCATACGTTTCATTAAAGCTGATGTTTTGAAGCTTGTCATTGATCTTTTTGAAAATAAAATTATTTGCCAGTTCAATTTTCTCATTCCAATTTGACTGGTGAATATCAGTAAAGATGTTTTCATATTTCTTTGCATCCAATTGCTCAACATAATTTAATTGCTTCAATATTTCTTCATCTAATGGAAATGCCTCGATGGAATTACATTCGATAGTCTTTTTCAATTCAATATTTTCAAGATAAGTAAGAAAGCAATTAAGCCCTGTACCTAAACCAACTTCTAAGATTTTGATTGGATTTTCTTTTCCGTTAACGAACTTTAACCCAACTTCAATAAATACATGCTTCGATTCGCGAATAGCTCCGTGAATGGAATGATAATGTTCTTTAAATTCAGGAATGTAGATGGAATGGGAACCATCCGATGTGGTGACTAACTGCTTATGCAAAATCTTAAGGAGAAAGAAATATTATTTACTCAACACTTTAAACTCAGTCCTTCTGTTTTGTTGTCTTCCCTCTTCGGTATCATTACTGGCAACAGGCTGAGAAAAACCATATCCTTTATATTCAAGCCGGCTTTGATTAACACCATGCGCTACCAGGTAATCAACAACAGCTTTGGCGCGAGCTTCGGATAATTTTTGATTAAAGTCAGCAGAGCTTTTGTTATCAGTATGTCCTGAAATTTCAATTCTCAAAGAAGGAATTTCTTCGTTAAGCATCTTGGTCAACCTTTCAAGCTCAGCAGTTGATTCAGATCGCAGTGTTGCTTTTCCGAAATCAAAAAAGATATTATTCAATACTATTTTACTTCCTACTGAAATATTTTTGAGAGCCACATCTTTATAAACTTCCTGATAATCTGCCGTAGCAGGTATATCAAAATTTTCGGAATGGAACAAATAATTATCGGCTTTAACGGCAATACCGTAATTTTTTCCTGAAGGCAGCGACACAAGATACCTTCCGGTAGTACTATTGGAAGTAAAACTGGCAATTACTTCGTTCAACTGGTTGTCCACAATCTCAATCGTGGCTTCAATAGGCTTTTTCGTTCCCTCATCACTCACAATACCTTTTAAAATGGTAATCTGTGCTGTTTTAATTTCAACAGCGGAAGCAATGACAGTTTCTTTAACAGGTTCCGTCAGGCTCGCAATCAGATTGTCTTCATTATTAATAACCACAGGCTTTTCAGGACCGAGAAAAGTAATTTTATAAATATCTTTATCTCCGAATCCTTCGTTTTTAATTGAAGAATAATAGCCGTGTTTACCACTTCCTGAGATTACGAAGAACACATCATCATCAGGAGTATTAATGGGATAACCTAAGTTTTCAGGTTCCGACCATTGCTTGGTTTTAAAATCATAAACCGATTTGAAGATGTCGTAACCGCCCATGGTATTGTGTCCCTGTGAACTAAAATAAATGGTCTTTCCGTCAGGATGTGCAAACACACCTTCTTCGCCATATTTTGTATTAATAACGGGACCAAGATTAACCGCTTTTCCCCATCTTTTCTTTTTATCCAAGCTCGACATGTAAATATCGCGATAGCCATTTCCATCGGGTTTGTCGCTCACAAAAAACAATCTTTTTCCATCGTAAGAAATGGAGCAGGAAGATTCGTGAGTGCCATAACCATTGATCTCATCACTCATCTTTTCTGGTCTTTGCCACTGATCTCCCTTCAGTTTGCTTTCATAAATATTTCCGTCTCCGTTATCATCTTTGTAAACAAACAGCTTTTGTCCATCAGGTGCCAAGCCAAGGTTTGCATCGTGTCCATCTGTATTAATAGGTTTGCCAAGGTTTTTGGCAGGGGTCCATTTCCCGTTATTGAGATACGAAATGTAAATGTCTTCAAAGTACATACCTGTTCCTTCGTCTATCTTCCCTCCTGTGGAGCCGTCTCTTCTTGAAGTAAAAATGATTTCCGATTCATCAGCCGAAATAACAGCGCCATAATCGGGATAAGAAGAATTTATTTCTGAACCAAGATTATCAATAAAGACGCGAACAGGCTTTTTAACCAATTCTCTACCGTTTTCACATTCTTCTATTTTTTTCACAACATCTGCAAGTCGTTCTGGTTCATTGCTGATGTTTATCTTGCTTTGGTAGGCTTTGTATTCGCTTATTGCCTTGTCCCAATCCATGTTCAAATGATAACCTCTTCCGAGATAGTAATGAATTTCGGGAGCAACGTTCGGATCCAAAGCATACGCTTTTTCAAAATAAGACAGAGCTTTTGACTTAAATCTTGAGTACACATAGCAAACACCTATTTTATAATTAAGCTGGGCATTGTTAGGATTAAATTTATTGGCATCCAGATAATGAGTTATAGCCTGGCTAAGCAATCCGCCTACCTGCTGAAACAAATCGTAATTTCCTTTAAAAGCATCTTTTAAGATCGGCAACGCTTCTTCATAAAAATTATCTCCGTCTCTAATGGCACTCTTGGCATCTTTAAAGCCATCCACGCCTTTAAAGTTTTCTTTGGTGAACTCAACATTTTTTTGTTGAGCAAACAATTGGTGGATAATTAGTGTGAATAGAATGAATATTGCTTTTTTCATTTTCCTATTTTATTTCTATTTACAATCGTTGATGTACTTGCTTGCTCCATTCACTCCAAGTGAGGCAGCCTTTTCCCAATCTTTACAAGCTCCTTCGTTGTCTCTCAACATTTCTTTGGCAATTCCCCTGTTTAAATAAGCATAGCCGTATTGTGAATTTAATTTTATTGCCATGTCGCAATCACCGACAGATTCTTTGTATTTTTTTAATTTAAACTCTGCTGCCGCACGGTTGTTGTATGCAAAAGAATAATCGGGATTGTATTTAATTGCATCGGTAAAATCAGCCACAGCACCTTCGTAATCTCCGGCATCAAACTTTGCGCTGCCGCGATTGTTGTAGGCTATATAATAGTCTTTCTTGATTTTAATTGCTTCTGTATAATCTGATATTGCCCCTTTAAAATCATTCTTCTTCCGCTTGGCGCTCGCTAAGTTATTATAAGCAAAAGCCATATCAGAGTTAATAATTAAAGCTTTGTTGTAATCGGAAATTGCTCCATCATAATCTTCCAACTGGCGTTTTGCACTTCCGCGATCGTTGTAAGCATAAGCATAATCGCTTTTGTTTTTCACCGCCTGCGTATAATCATCAATAGCTCCTTTATAGTCGCCATTTTCAAACTTAATACCTCCGCGATAATAATATGCCTGTGCGTATGTATTTTTTACTTCAATGGTTTTTGAATAATCAGCTTCGGCTGCTTGTTTATCTCCCATAACATATTTTACCTGTGCTCTGTTAAAATAAGCATCTTCAGCTTGCGGATTCAATTCAATTGTTTTATTGAAATCATCAATGGCTCCCTTATAATCTTTCATCTCCTGTTTGGTTACTCCCCTATTGTAATAGGCTTTATCGAATGTAGGTTTCATAGCAATTGCTTTATCAAAATCGCTCAATGCCTCGTTGTAACTTTTATTGGAAAAATTATTAATGCCACTATTGTATAATTTCTCTGCCTCCTGATCTTCGGGAAGGGTCTTTGCCTTCACTATGCTGTCTTGCTGAGCATAACTTATCTGAAGCGAAAAAATAATTGAGAGGAAAATTAAAAGTAGTATTTTACCCATGTTATTATTTAATTTGATGAATCTACTTGCTTTATCTGATATATAAAAATAGTAAAAATTTTCTTTCTTCATAAATATAGTGATTTCCATTTTAGCAATTTAAAACTATATTTGTATAAATCATTGTTTATGGGAGAAGTCAGACATACTTGGACAAAAAAAGAAATCTTAGATATTTACAATTCACCATTGCTTGAGCTTATCTACAAAGCAGCAAGTGTGCACAGAGAACATACTGATTCTACAGAAGTTCAGGTAAGTTCACTTATTTCGATAAAAACCGGAGGTTGCCCTGAGGATTGCGCTTATTGTCCACAAGCGGCACGTTATCATACGGACATTGACGTACACAAAATGATGTCGCTGGAAGAAGTTGCCGATGCAGCTGATAAAGCAAAAGCAGGCGGAGCTTCAAGATTATGTATGGGGGCTGCATGGCGGGAAGTTCGCGACAACAAGGATTTTGACAAAGTGCTTGATATGGTAAAAGCAGTCAATTCAAAAGGTATGGAAGTATGCTGTACTCTCGGCATGTTGACAGAAAACCAAGCTCAGAAGCTTGCCGATGCAGGATTATATGCTTATAATCATAATCTTGATACATCCGAAGAAAATTATAAAAACATTATTACAACCCGCACTTATGACGACAGACTCAAAACTATTGAGAATGTTAGAAAAGCAAAAATAACGGTGTGTTCAGGTGGAATTATTGGCATGGGCGAATCAATTGAAGACAGAATTGGAATGCTGTTGGTTTTGTCAAGAATGAATCCTCATCCTGAATCCGTACCCATCAATGCACTTGTACCTGTAAAAGGCACTCCGCTTGGCGAACAACCGATTGTTCCAATCTGGGAAATGGTTCGGATGATTGCAACTACAAGAATAGTGATGCCCGACACAGTAGTAAGATTATCGGCAGGTAGAACACAAATGTCGACCGAAGGTCAGGCATTGTGTTTTATGGCAGGCGCAAATTCCATTTTTGCCGGTGATAAATTGTTAACCACTCCTAATCCTGATTTTAATGAGGACATGGAAATGTTTAAAATACTCGGACTCAAACCACGCAAGGCATTTAAGAAATCTAAAAATACTGACCTGGTTACAAATGAGCCGAATTAAGGGTTTGCAATTTATTATCACTTTTCATTTCTGCTTTTATAATTAATGACAAGTAATATTAACGAAGAAGATTTTCTGGTTCTGTCATTAAAGAAAAGACAAGAACAGGGCTTGCTTCGCTCTCTTTCTGTTAATAAAGGGCTTGTTGATTTTTGTTCCAACGATTACCTTGGTTTTGCAAGATCAAAAGAATTAAAAGACCTTATTGATTCTTCTCCTGATTCATCTGATTTGATTGGCTCCACAGGATCAAGATTGCTTTCAGGAAATTCCGAATACATTGAAAAGCTTGAACATTTCATAGCTAATTACCACAAAGCCCCGGCAGGATTAATATATAACTCAGGATACGATGCCAACATTGGGCTTTTTCCCGCTGTTGCCAAAAGAGGTGATACCATCATCTATGACGAATTGATCCATGCTTCAGTTCACGATGCCATGCGCATCAGCTTAGCCAATTCCTATTCATTCAAGCATAATAACACAGAACATCTCGAAGAAAAAATAAAAAAGGCAAAGGGAAAAGTATTCATTGCCGTGGAGTCTGTTTATTCAATGGATGGTGACTTTGCACCATTAAAAGAAGTTTCAAAATTATGCGACCAATACAACGCTTATTTAATAGTTGACGAAGCTCATGCAACAGGAATTTACGGAACGAAGGGAGAAGGAAGAATAGGTGAACTTAATTTAGAGAAAAAAACTTTCGCAAGAGTTCACACTTTTGGTAAAGCATTAGGATGTCACGGAGCAATCATTTTGGGGAGTGAAAATCTACGAAATTACCTCATCAATTTTTCACGCTCATTTATTTACACGACAGCGATGCCATTTCACACACTAAAATTCATAAAATATGCCTATGACATGTTGTCAAAATCAAAAAATAAAATATTAATTATCAATAATTTAATAGATTTATTTAAACAAAAAATAAATGCAGTCCAAAATATTGACTTAATTGACAGTTTCAGCCCCATACAAAGTGTTATTTTTAAGGGTAATAATGAAGTAAAAAACTTGTCTCAAAAAATTCAAAAATTAGGATACGATGTTCGAGCAATTTTACATCCAACAGTACCTAATGGAAAAGAAAGATTGAGAATTTGTTTACACACTTATAACACTGAAAAAGAAATAACCGGTTTGGTAAATTCGATAAGCGATAATTTATTTCGTGTAAATAAGTAGCTTTGTTAGCTTAAATGTAATATATGCGTAAACTTTTTGTAACCGGCATAGGAACAGACATAGGAAAAACAGTGGTATCGGCTATTCTTACTGAAGCCCTTGAAGCTGACTACTGGAAGCCTATACAGGCGGGAAATTATTTTTCAACTGACTCAGGTAAAATTAAGAACTGGATCAGCAATACTCAAACAGTAATTCACCCCGAAGCATACAGCCTTAAAAACCACATGTCGCCACATGCAGCGGCAGAAATAGAAGGAATTACCATTGACTTTGACAATATCAATGCGCCTGAAACAACAAATACCCTTATAATTGAAGGTGCAGGAGGACTTATGGTGCCTATTGATAATAATAAGCATTTCATGTCAGATCTTATCAAAAAAATGGATGCAGAAGTGGTAGTAGTAGTTCAAAATTATTTAGGAAGCATCAATCATTCCATTTTAACTGTTGAAGCACTTAAATCGAGAAACTTAAATGTTTTGGGGATAATATTCAATGGTGCGACACACAAGCTTTCCGAAGATATTATTTTATCTTATAGCGGATTAAAATGTCTTGGAAAGGTAGGCAAGGAAAATGAAATAAATAAAGACATTATTAAAAAATACGCTTCACAATTCGAATCTATATAAGAACTGAGAGGTGTAATATAATTACACAGATTTTGCATTTTATTTCAAAAGTATTACCTTCGCATCCCAAAACTTTTAAGAAAAGAAGAGATGAAAAAAGGAATTCACCCAGAAAATTACAGATTTGTCGTGTTTAAAGATATGTCGAACGACTACTCTTTTTTATCTAAATCTACTGCCGAAACCAAAGAAACTATTAAATGGGAAGATGGCAACGAATATCCTTTAGTAAAACTTGAAATTTCTCACATGTCGCATCCTTTTTACACTGGAAAAATGAAATTGGTAGATACAGCAGGACGCGTTGATAAGTTCAGAAGCAGATATCAGAAAAAGCAACCGATAAAGAAATAAATTTTTAGTACAAAGAAAACCGCGATATAGTAAAAATCTATATCGCGGTTTTTTTATTTTTTCAATCTCGGATCAAGTGCATCGCGTAGCCCCTCTCCTATCAAATTATAAACTGTCACAGTAACGAAAATAGCCAACCCTGGAAAGATCACAAGCCACCAGGCATTGTAATTTTCTCTTCCTGCACTCAGCAATGATCCCCATGTAACAGTATCAGGCGGAACACCGATACCCAGAAAAGATAGACTCGATTCAGTTAAAATTGCCGATGCAATTCCAAAGGCTATGGATATTAATGCAGGCGCTATTCCATTAGGCATGGCATGTTTAAAAATTATCTGGAATTCTTTTACTCCAATTGATTTTGCTGCCTGAATGTATTCTAAATTAGATATGCGTAAAAATTCTGCACGAGTAAAGCGGGCAATCCCCGTCCATGATGTAAAGCCGATAATGATCATTAAATTAACGATGGAAGGCCTGGCAATGGCAGCTATTGAAATAATTAAAATTAAATTGGGAAGAGAAATAAGTATTTCTATTATTCTTGAAATAATTGAATCTACCGGAATAAATATTTTTTTATTTAAGCTCAAAAAAGGAATTCTGCCAATCATTTTACCAAACCTGTAAAAACAAAAGCTAACGAAAGAAAATATCAGTAAAGTGATCATCAATTGAACCAATATAGACATGCCTGAATTACCCAAAGCATCTGCCATTGCATAGCTTCGCGTCATAAATCCATAATAAAAAGCAAATATAAGCCCCAATACAAAAGTCCAGAACGATCCTCTTGTCGTACTCATCCGTTTATCTCCAAAATATCCTGCCATGGAACCTAAAACTATTCCGAGAACAGATGCAATACTCATTGAAAGTATTCCAATTGTTAAAGAAATTCTTGTTCCATGAACCAATCCTGAAAGAACATCTTCCCCTCTTTTGTTTGTTCCAAGCCAATGCCTGAACTTAAGCGGCATATCTATTGTCTTTCCATCCTTGTCAATAAATTGCTGATTGCCATTCGGTCCTACATAATCGGCATTAGCGAGATCTGTTTTGCCGGGAGCATAAGCTATCGGTGCCCATACGATGGTTTCGGCATCAACGTATTTCCAGTCAGTAATATCAAGCTGTAAATCTTCCGTTTGTCCAGTATCAGGATTTTTTATCTCAATTTTATTTGACAAGGAAAAAGCCGGAAAGAAAGAGTTTCCTTTGTATTTAATGTACAATGGCTGATCATTGGCTATAATGGGAGCTAAAATTGCAACGACAATTAAAAAAACAAGAACTTTAAATGAATAATATGCCGGCTTGTTTTTTTTGAACTGCTGCCAGGCATATTCTCTGAAATTAAAATTCTCCTTTCCTTTTTTGAACATCACATTTTATTTTGCCGAATAGGATATTCTCGGATCCACAATAGCATACAATATGTCTGAAATCAAATAACCAACTAAGGTTAAAAATCCGGTAATAGTTAATATGGCAATAATCATGGGATAGTTTTGGTTTTGTATTGCAAAGATTGATTCGGAACCCATGCCCGGAATAGTGAATATACTTTCCAATATGACAGACCCAGCTATTGCCAATGGAAAAATATTGGCAAACACAGTAATAATTGGCAATAATGAATTTCTGAAAGCATGTTTCCATATCACTTTCGACTCAGGCAACCCTTTGGCTCTGGCTGTTCTGATAAAATCCTGACCGACAATTTCTATCATTGACACACGCATTGTTCTTGATAAAAAAGCGAATGAACTATATGTATAACAGATGGTCGGCAAAACGAGGTAAGGGAAAGACAGAGTTATTTTTTGCCATAGAGAAGCCGCTTCAGGATAACCTTCTGCCGGTTTTACACCGGAAGCGGGAAAGAATTCCAAAACATCAGGATTAGCAAATGTCATGAGCAGTATAGTTGCTACCCAAAAAGAAGGCATGGAATATAAAAAAAATAAAACGATGGAAGTAAACCTGTCGAAAACAGAACCTCTTTTTGCCGCTGCTTCAACTCCTAATGGTATGCTGATGATGTAAGCGAAAAACACAGAGGTTAATGTGAAAAACATTGACCAGCCTATTTTAGAAAGGATTACATCCGAAACCGGCTCTTTCGTAACATAAGAAGTTCCAAAATCGCCCCTGATAATTCCCTTTGAAAATTGCGAATTGTTTCCCGTAAGCCAATCTCCATCACCAAATATCCAGCGATGGTATTGATTCTTTTTATAAAAGCATAATTTGGGAATATAGTTTTTCCAAGTGGTAGAGTTTGAAAGAATAAGATTGTACTTTTCTTTAGCATTAGTGAGCGAAGCCTGAAAGCCCGATAAAAAAGGATGTGAATTTAGTAGCTGTGAAAGTTTCTGAAATTTGGCGTTGATTATTTTATCGTCATAAACTGACTTGAGAGACAACGATTCAAATTTAAACTGGTTGATTGCTTCCAATACATTATTGCTTCCGTACTTGCTGATATCAGAACTATCAGCTTTGTAAGTTATTTGATAGTTATAAAAATCAGATACAGTATTATAATAATTTTGTATTTCATTCCAGTTGCCATATTTATCAATTAAACGATCCAAAGATTCCCGTTCGTTTCTATCAAATATTTTAAACAAAGTATCCGGACGAGATAAAGAAGTGAGGGAAAAATAAAATACAGGCAAATCCAATCCAAGTTTCTTTCTCCAGAATTTTTTTTGTTCTATCTGATTTACTGTTTGAGTTCCCACTTCACCTCCACTCTGAGCAGCAACTACCATACGCTCTACCGGATCTCCCGGAGCATTGATACTTATAACAAAGCCAAGAAGAGTAATAACGATAAGCGTAGGGATAAAAATAAATATACGCCTGATGATGTATTTAAACATTCTTGTTGTTATTAATCAGCAGAAGCAGAAGATTTTGAAGATACGCCTGACAATAGTTTTAAATTATTTAATATCAGTCCGGGACGTTCAAAAGTCATTTCGCAATTACCGAAACGTTTATGAACTGCCACTCTTCTGATACCTGCAAACAAAAATACAGAGGGCTGCTCATCGTATATTATTTCCTGCAAGTGTTTAACCAACGCAATTCTTTTTGTATCATCCAAAGCATACTTGATGGAATCAATCAAAGCATCCGACTCTGCATTACCAAAGCCACTAAAATTGGATCCATTCGATACCCAGGACGATGTGTGCCATAATTGGGTGAAATCTTCCGGCATAGAACTTCCTGCCCATGCATTAAGAAGGACATCAAAGTTGTGCTTTTTGGCATTGTCAAATTGCACTGCAAAATCAAGAGGGTTGAGATTGGCTTTTATGCCTGCTTTGTACATTGCGTCAGCAATCATCTGGGCTATATCCTTCCATTCAATTTGAGTGGTAAGATAGTTTAAGTTAAAGCTAAACTGAACTTTTTCTCCATCAATCACTTTATCGCGAATATTATCTCCATCAGTGTCTTTCCAACCGGCTTCATCCAAAAGTTTTTTGGCTTGTTCAACATCAAAAGGAATTAATTTCAGATTGTTATTACACTCAGGTTTTAAAGGGGATACAGGACCAACCATTCTTTTATTTTTTCCTCGATTTATTATCCTGTTCATATCATCATAAGGAACCAAATAAGCCATTGCACGTCTTACCTTCTTGTCAACAAATAATTTCTTATGAACCACACCGTCAGGGTTTGTATTCATGGTTAAAAGAGTGTAATTATAGGTATCTGTAAATCTCGAATTGTAGTTAGCATTGAACTTATCGTCTTTCTGAAGATCAAGCAAAGTTTTGGTAGATAAATAGGTAGATGCATCTAACGCTTGTGATTTAAATTCCAATACTTGCGAATTAGCATCTCTGTTTATTTTAAATATAATCTTTTCGGGATAAGAAGTTTCATAGGTATTAATACCTTTTGTCCAATGATTTTCTTTTCTTATCAAAGTAATTGATTGTCCTGCATCCCATTTCTCAATCTTATATGCACCAAGTCCAACAAGATATTTCGGATCGCGACTGTATTTAGGACTGTTAAACTCTGTCGCCCATTCGTTCAGGTCTTTTTGCTCATCTGATTTAAAAGCCGGATCATCAAATTGCATAAAAGTATATTTCGACAATACATTTTTAGGATCGAAAAATGTTCGCTGCATAATAGGACAATCTGTTAAAAATCCAACATTCTCTATGTACTGACGCTTCATTATCAATCGAATTATCATCGGGTTATTTTTATCCACCACTATGTCTTTCAAATTTTCCAAATATGGCTTTGCATGAGGATTATTGGTAAGCGGACACTTGTTGGCTTTGAATGTAAATAAAATGTCTTCAGCCGTTAAGGGTTTACCGTCATCCCATTTAATGTCATTTCTTAATTCATAAGTATATTCTAAACCATTTGCTGATACCTGTGGCATTGATTTAGCTGCTCCTGGACGTAAACTCAAATTTTCCTGATCCGAAGCAATCAAATAAACTTGGGTATATAAAAGTATTTCTGAACGAACTGCTGAATTTCCATTGGTAGGATGCATATCGTCCGGTTCTCCGATGTTATGGTAAATCAAAACATTTTCTTTTGACCATTCCGGCAGAATTTTCTGGCTGTCCGCTATCTTAATACATTTAACACTGTCACTAACACTTACATTTTGATTATCTTTATTTGACTCTGTGTTTGATTTGTTATTCGAGCAGCCACAAAATATTCCTAATAATAAGGAATAAAAAACTGAATTGTACCTCATATTTGCCTTCATTTCTTTTCTCTTTGATTAATTTTAGCAAATATAAGATTCCAATTAAAATATACAGCAAGCAAAACAGTAAAACCTAAAATACGCAGGTATATTGTTGGAAATTTTAAAGAAAAGAGAGCTATTTTTTAAAAAATTGACTTAAAGGGGGATGTGCCTTTGTTCTTAATGATTAGGACAATTTAAATTATCAAAGGACAATACTTTGAGGTTACAAAATGTGCTGAACTAGGTAAAACCGTTTTATTTTACTAATGTAAATCTTTTTTTACCTTTGTGCCCCGCTAAGGAGAAGTGCCTGAGAGGCCGAAAGGAGCAGTTTGCTAAACTGTCGTACGCCCAAAAGCGTACCGGGGGTTCGAATCCCCCCTTCTCCGCAAAACAAGAAATGCAACAAGTCAAACTTGTTGCATTTCTTATTGATTATATTTGCACCCTTATTTTATCAATCTCACTAAGGTTCCGTAGCTCAGCTGGATAGAGCAACTGCCTTCTAAGCAGTAGGTCATTGGTTCGAATCCAATCGGAATCACATATTAAAATCCGTTTAAGGCAATTATATTAATGCTTTGACGGATTTTTTGTTTTTATATGAAACGATTTAGAGGCTATTTTATTATTTTTATTAACTTGGGTAAGTTTAAATGCATTATTTTCTGAGAATGAAACGAAAACGATTAAAGACTATAAAAAAACGAAAAAACAATTCAGTCTCTGTTACTCTTAAAAAAGAACAATTAAATAGTGCCGTTTCTATCAAAGAAATTAAAAACGTTATTCCTTTCAAGCTGACTATATTACTATCTAATGAATTAATCATCGCAGTTGACATGGAACAAGAATTAAGTGCTCTTGCCAATGACCAATCGGGCGGAATTAACAATGAGAAATACAAAGAGCTATTAACTCCTGAGATTTTTAAAACCGTAAAGCTTGCTCAATACAATATTCCAACATGGAGCAACGGAATTATGTTCCCGATTGCTTATTTGTGGGGTATATGGAAAAAGACACCTAAACAAGTTTAAAACTTATAAATCCAATTGTGCTTATCTTTTATCTTCCCTTTTTTTATCCCGTCCAATTCTTTCGAAACTTTCTCGGAAAATAAATCTTCAGTAATAGGCGGAAGCTGATATTGTTTGTCTTCAAAACCAAATAAAGAAATGTGTGCGATAGTGGCGGCAGTACCAGTTCCAAAAGCTTCCTGTAATGTTTTTTTCTGATGAGCCTCAATTAATTCATCTACACTGATTTTTCTCTCTTCCACTTTCATGCCCCATTCCATTGCAATTGTAAGAACACTGTCTCTAGTAATACCTGCTAAAATAGTATCTCCGAGCGGAGGAGTAATCAAAACATTGTTAATGATAAACATTACATTCATGGTTCCCGACTCTTCCATGTATCTGTGATTCTTTGCATCCGTCCATATAATTTGCTGATAGCCCTTTTGCTGAGCCAGCTTTGCAGGAAACAATGATCTGCCATAATTTCCCGAAGCCTTTACAAACCCTACCCCTCCTTCAACTGCACGGATATATTTTGTTTCTACCAGAACTTTAACCGGCTCACTGTAATAACTGCTTACTGGTGCGGTGATGATGATGAGCTTATAATTATCTGAAGGTTTAACACCGATGTATTCATCAGTAGCAATGTAAAGCGGACGTATATACAACGCGCTTCCATCAATTGAAGGAATCCAATCCCGATCAACTTTCAGAAGCTCAATCAAACCATCCATGAAAACTTCTTTGGGAATTGGAGGCATCGCCATGCGTTCTGCCGATACATTAATCCGTTTAAAATTATCAAGCGATCTGAAAAGGAAAGCTTCGCCCTTATCATTTTTATAAGCCTTCATGCCTTCAAAAATAGCTTGCCCGTAGTGCATCATGGACGAAGAAGGACTAAACGGAATTTTATCGTAAGGAACAATACTCATATCTGTCCATTTACCATTCTCGTAATCCGCAATAAACATGTGATCTGAAAAATATTTTCCAAATCCGATGTTTTTGAGATCAACTTCAGATACTCTGGATTTATTTACTTTCCGAACGTTTATATTAAGTTTTTCTTTGATCATGTCAATGCTGTTTGGGTTATCGCAAATATGTTATTATTTTTCTAATTGTGCCAATTTTAGAAAAGAAATAATTAATGGCTATCAGGAACTTTGTACCATTTAAAATGTATTGTAGGTTTTGAACGTCATTGCGAATGAGGAACGAGTGAAGCAATCTCATTTTATATTATTGAGATTACTTCGTTCCGATGAAAAATCGGAAGCTCGTAATGACCTACTATATTATATTTTGGTATAGATATACTATAAAAATTGGTATAATCTTCCCGACAATCATTAAATAATTTCTCTTGGCAATAATTAGCAGAACTTGATATGAAGGTAAAACAAAAAATTCCAGCAAATAATTGTATATTTTTGTAGCATAACACCATGACCACACAGCAAATACTTCTTAAATACTGGGGACACAGCAATTTCAGACCTTTACAGGAGGAAATCATTAATTCTGTTCTAGAAGGAAAGGATACCCTTACTCTTTTACCAACGGGAGGCGGAAAATCAATTTGTTTCCAGATACCGGCAATGGTTAAAGATGGTATTTGCATTGTAGTTTCTCCATTAATTGCATTGATGAAAGATCAGGTTGAAAACTTACAGAAAAAAGGAATCAAGGCAATGGCAATCACTTCAACCATGCACAAAAGAGAGATGGATATTGCTTTCGATAATTGCATTTATGGTAATGTAAAATTTTTATACCTGTCTCCCGAACGCTTAAACACCGAGTTAGCAAAAGTTCGGATAAGCAAAATGAATATAAACCTCATTGCCGTTGACGAAGCTCATTGCATATCTCAATGGGGATACGATTTCAGACCAAGCTATTTGAATATTATAAAAATCAGGGACATAAAACCTCAAGTACCCATCATTGCACTCACTGCTACTGCTACTCCCAAAGTAGCAAAAGACATCCAGCAAAAGCTTGGTTTCAAAAAAGAAAATATTTTACAAAAAAGTTTTGAAAGAAAAAATCTTTCTTATTCTGTTTTGGAAGAAGAGAATATTCCACAGAGGTTAATTAAAATTATTAATAAAATAAAAGGAAGCGGAATCATTTACCTGCGTAACAGAAAAAAAACAAAAGAAATTGCTGATCTCCTGATGCAAAATAAAATTTCAGCAGAATATTACCATGCCGGACTTACTCCACCTACTCGCGAAAAAGTTCAAAACAACTGGATAAATAACAAAACGAAAGTAATCGTATGCACAAATGCTTTCGGCATGGGCATTGACAAACCTGATGTGAGATTCGTAATTCATTTAGGTTTACCCGAATGCATAGAAGAATATTTCCAGGAATCAGGAAGAGCCGGAAGAGATGAAAAAAAGTCGTATGCCATTTTATTTTACAATGAAACAACTCGTATAGAATTGGAAAGTAACATCAATAAAAGATTCCCCTCTATAGACGAAATAAAAAAAACTTACAAAGCTTTGGGCAATTATTATAATTTGGCCATTGGCAGCGGAGAAGCAATGAGCTTCAGTTTTGACATTGCTGATTTTTGTAACACGTATCAGCTAAGTGCATTAACGGTTTTCAACAGTATAAAATTCCTGGAAAAAGAAGGATATATTTCAACAACGGAAGCGATAAATCAGTCTTCAAAAATTCATTTAATTATAAATAAGGGCGATTTATATAAGTTTCAGGTAGAAAATAAAAAATACGATGATTTCATAAAATTGATTCTTCGCTCATATACCGGAGCTTTTGAAGATTATATTTCGATACGTGAAAATGATCTGGCGAAAAGAAATAATATTACAAAAGACGAAGCTATAAAAACACTGGAATATCTTGATAAAATGCAAATTCTGTCGTACATAAAACAAACCAATGTTCCTCAAATAATTTTTACTTTATCCAGAGCAGATAGCAATAACATCAATATTTCCAAAGGGAATTATGAAAATTACAAACAACAGGTTATTGAACGAATGGAATGGATGATCCATTATGCTTCAAGCAAACATAAATGCCGAAGCCAGCTGCTCCTCTCTTATTTCGGAGAAAAAGAAACATTTCGCTGTGGAATATGTGATGTTTGTCTTGAAAGAAATAAACTTGATTTGAATGACATTGAATTTAAAAATGTTTCTGACCAGATAAAAATAAGATTGAAACAAAATAATCTGACTTTAACAGAATTAGTTAATTCGATAACAAACTCCCGTGAAGACAAAGTTTTAAAAGTAGTACAATGGCTTATAGATAATGACAAGCTGATGTATGATGAGAATAATAAGCTTAAATGGAAAAAATAAATCTATGTCTAAACTTACCAAAGATTTTTATACAAGACCTGATGTAGTAGAAATAAGCAAAGACTTGTTAGGTAAACACTTATTTACAAAAATTGACAATAAAATTACAGCTGGAATAATTACTGAAACTGAAGCTTATGCTGGAATATCTGATAAAGCATCGCATGCTTATAATAACCGGAGAACCCAAAGAACCGAAGTAATATACGCAGAAGGAGGTATTGCCTATGTTTATCTATGCTATGGAATTCATCATTTATTTAATGTGGTGACGAACAAAAAAGACAAACCTCATGCTGTGCTCATAAGAGCTATTAAGCCAATCGAAGGTATTGACATTATCCTAAAACGAAGAAGCCAGAAAAAGGTATCTCCAACGACATCAGGCGGTCCAGGAACATTATCACAATCGCTTAGTATAAAAACAACACATACTGGAATTGATTTAACAGGAAATAAGATTTGGATAGAAGATCGGGGAATAAAAATTAAAAAGAATCAAATAACTATTGGCCCACGAATTGGTGTTGACTATGCAAAGGAAGATGCTTTACTTCCATATCGATTTATTATAAAGTTATAATCAACTCGATTGTATTTCCAAGTCTACTTTCTTCTCTATATTCTTTTTGTAAGTATAATAATACATCCACATAAAAAACGGAAAACCATTTATAAAATAATTGCCTTGTCTTAAAAAGTATAAAAAAATTAATATAAATAGTCCATTAGAAATAATCCAATAATTGGATTCCATATACGCAAAATTTCTTTTTGTGTAGAATTTAAACAAAAAATACAGCATAAAAAAAACTCCAGTAATCCCGGTTTCTGAAAGCAATCTTACAAACATTGAATTTCCATCTAATCTATTATTATTAAAATCAATAATATCACTTGCATTTGTTATAGAATATTTATCAAAGGCCAAAGGATGAGATCCAAGACCTGTTCCAAAGAAAAAATTTAATGTGCCTGCTCTAATATTCTCCAAAGCCACATGATAATTATTATAAAGAACAAAACTAGAATTATTGACATTGTCAATAGAAAGTTCATTATCAATCCATAGTCCATATGCACTGTCCACTCTACTTCGAAAATCATACGAATATATATATGCAAGATTAACAAGAAAAACAAGAGCTATCATTGCAATTAAAAAATTAATGAATTTACCATAGTTTAAAGTCAATAACGCTATTGAAATAAAAATTGCATTAAAAGCCAATGAAGATGTTGTCAGAATCATTCCAATAATTATTGCGAGACTTTGATACTTATTAATGTAAATTTCTTTTCTTAAAAGCAAATTATGTATTGCGACAAACCCCGCTGGAGCCAATACTATTGCATATTGGGAAGCTTCCGGAAATATTGAATTCATTCTAAAAGTACCTTCTTTATCCACTACAGCCATCCATTTATTAAAAAACCACGAATAATCATAACCAAGACCAAAATTTGCATAAAATGAAATAGTTTGAATTAATCCAATGATTGTAACAAAATAAGCACCTTTCATATACAAACTGAACAAGTAATCAACGTCCAAATTAAATGCATGCAATACGTAATAATAAAAGGAGACTAAAAAAAATGTTGCACCAAATATTTTAAAAAAAAGAAACAACTCATTATTTCCCATATAAATCTGAATTAACCCAAAAATCAATGGAAAAAAAAGTATTTGAAAAGGAACTTTAGGAAAACCATGTCTTATCATTAAAAATGGCAATAAGATTATTATTATTATGTATTGAAAGTAAAATTCAAAAGGCTCCTTAAAAAAAACATATGAAGAGAGGAATATTGTAAGAAATATGAAGAATGTCATTAACTTACCAACTGGGGGTGAGATATTTGAAGAAATAGAAGAAGAAATATTAACGTCCATATTAAAGTAATTGAAAAAATACAAAGCAAAATTAACTTAAATAGCATAACATATTAAAATTTATTATATTTTTAAGCTGTTTTTGAAACAAAAATTTTAATAATGAAAAGCGGCTATTTTACATTAATCTTCATGGCATTTTTTATACAAACAATCTGTTCCAAAAATGAAGACGTCAATAAACTATTTTCCAAAGCAGAATCTTATTTTAATGACGAAAAATATTCCCTTGCTCTCCCACTCTACCTAACTGTAGAATCAATGAATTATGAAACTGCAAGCATAAATTTTAAAATCGGTATCTGTTATTTAAACTCATTAACTGAAAAGAACAAAGCGGTATCTTATCTTCAAACAGCTGCAAAAAATACTTCTCCAAAAGCGAAAGAAAGTTCTCTCAAAGAAAAAGATGCACCACTTACTTCCTATTATTACCTTGCCCAAGCATATCAAATTGATTATCAGTTTGACAAAGCAATAAGCAATTATGAGACGTTTAAAACTTTTATAACTGATGACAAAGAGATGACTGGTAATGTAAACCGGCAGATTGCCATGTGCAAAAATGGAAAAGAATTTATGGCGCATCCTGTTAAAACCGAGAGTCACAATCTTGGACCTGAAATTAACAGCAAATATGCCGACTACTCGTCCGTACTTTCTGCAGATGAATCAACCATTATTTTTACTTCCAGAAGAGAAGGCAGCACAGGAGGAAAATTAGATGAAAACGGAAATTACTTTGAGGACATTTACATTTCGCATAAAATTGACAGCAGCAAATGGGAACCTGCAACTAACATAGGTCCGCCCATCAATACAGATGGTCACGAAGCAACAATCGGATTATCGGTTGATGGACAAAAATTATTTATATACAAAGACGATAAAGGAGATGGAAATATTTATACCAGCGATTTAAATGGTAAAAGTTGGTCAATTCCTCAAAAGATGGGTGAGAATATAAACACAACTAACTGGGAACCCAGCGCAAGTTTTTCAGCAGATGGAGAATATCTTTATTTTACGAGTAACAAGCCTGGAGGTTATGGAGGCAGAGATATTTACAGAAGCAAAAAACTTCCCAACGGTCAATGGGCGAAGGCGGTTAATCTTGGACCAGAGATTAATACTCCTTATGATGAGGATGGACCTTTTATCCATCCTGATGGAAAAACCTTGTACTTCAGCTCAACCGGACACAAAGGCATGGGAGGCTTCGACATTTTTTACAGTACGGCTACTGACACTGGCTGGACTGCTCCTCAAAACATGGGATATCCGATTAACACAACGGAAGATGACATCTTTTTTGTGACAACACCGGATAACAAAAGAGCTTATTATTCTTCAGGAAAAAAAGGTGGATACGGAGACAAAGATATTTACATGATTACGATGCCGGGACAGGAAGAGAAAAACTTAACTGTATATAGAGGCGAAATTAAAAACCAATTTGGGGAAGTACCGGAAGACGTTGAAATTACTGTAACTGATAATGAAACAGGAGAAGTAGTAGGACAATTTTATCCCAACACCAGCACCGGAAAGTTTTTATTCATCTTAACGCCCGGCAAAAATTACAACATCAGTTACAATGCTGATGGCTATTTGTTTCAATCAGAAAATTTTGCAGTACCGCTTGAGTCCTCGTATTCAAGCATTAACAAAGCCGTTGAGTTAGATCCGCTGAAAGTAGGTTCAAAAGTAGTTCTCAAAAATATTTTCTTCGATCCCAGTAAAGCAACGCTTCGCCCAACTTCAAATGTCGAGCTTGATAAATTGGTCAGCCTTATGAAAAAGTATCCTAAACTCATTGTTGAAATATCAGGATATTCAGATTCTAAAGGAGATGACAATCTTAATCTTAAACTTTCGCAGGAAAGAGCCGAGAGTGTGTTAAATTATCTCACAGAAAAAAGTATTGCCAAAGAAAGGATGATCGCCAAAGGTTATGGAAAAGCTAATCCTGTTGCATCTAACGAAACAGATGAAGGAAGACAGCTGAACAGAAGAGTTGAATACAAAATATTAAGTACAACCGGAGAAGTGGATGTAGTTGAAAAAATAAAAGTTCCGGAAAATCTTACTCCTAAAAAATAAAAAATGAAACGCTTATTCTGTATATTGTTATTAAGTGCAACAATAAGCATTATTTTAGAAAGTTTTGTTTTAAAAAGTTCTGAAAAAACCACCAGTGAAAAAATACACTGGTATACTTTTCAGGAAGCCGTTGAACTGAACAAAAAAAATCCGAAGAAACTTTATATAGATGTTTACACCGATTGGTGCGGATGGTGCAAAAAAATGGACGCCAGCACGTTTACCAATCCTGTCATCATTAAAGACATGAATAAATATTATTATGCTGTGAGACTAAATGCTGAAATGAAAGACACCATTGTTTTTCAGAATCATACATTTGTAAATCAGCAACCAAATATTGAACGATCAGTACATGATTTGGCAAGTGCTTTACTGAATGGACAAATGGGTTATCCAACGGCTGTTTACATGGATGAAAACTATGCCATAATTAGCCCTATGCCGGGATATCAGACTCCCGAGGCATTGGAGCCGATTTTGGTATTTATCGGAGAGAATAAAAGTCAAGAAAATAAATACGAAGATTTTTTGAAAACCTTTAAAAGTGAAATTAAATAACTAATTCTCAAAAAATGAAAACAAAACATTTTTTATTCATCGCAATTATCTCTTTAGGACTTTTTACAGTAAGCTGCTCTAACTCATCTCAAAGTAAAGAAGCACCGCAAAATGACCAACTCATAAAAAAAGATACTTCAAAAACAAAAGCTGAAGCACAGGCAAACTATGTTTGTCCTATGGGTAAAGAATGTGGCTATTCAGATAAACCAGGCAAATGCCCAAGTTGTGGTTCAGAGATGGTTGCCGTAAACAAAACCGGCAAATAATTTCTAGGAGATTATTTCTTTCTCATAAACACCTGGATAGGAACTCCTGTAAAGTCGAAGTTCTCACGCAATTTGTTTTCTAAAAAACGCTTGTACGGTTCGTTTACGTATTGAGGCAGGTTACAAAAAAAAGCAAAAGTCGGGGCATACGTAGGAAGCTGGGTGATGTATTTTATTTTCACGTATTTCCCTTTAATAGAAGGCGGAGGATAGTTTTCAATTAACGGAAGCATTACGTCATTCAATTTTCTTGTAGCAATACTTTTTGTACGATTTTTATAAACTTCTTCAGCCATTTCAATAGCCTTCAATATGCGCTGTTTGGTAAGTGTCGATGTAAAAATAATCGGGACATCGCGAAAAGGAGCTATTCTGTTTTTTATAAACTCTTCGTATTCCTTAGTGGTTTGTGTTTCTTTTTCAACCAAATCCCATTTATTTACCACAATCACAATTCCTTTGCGGTTCCTTTCTGCTAAGTGAAAAATATTCAAGTCCTGTGATTCGATACCTTCTGTTGCATCCAGCAACAGCAAGCAAACATCACAATCTTCAATGGCACGCACGGAACGCATCACAGAATAAAACTCCAGGTCTTCTTTTACTTTCGCTTTCTTGCGTATACCTGCCGTATCAACCAAAATAAAATCGTGGCCATAATGCTTGTATCGCGTATTTGTGCTGTCGCGGGTAGTTCCGGCAATGGGAGTTACAATGTTGCGTTCGTTTCCCAGCAGCGCATTCAGCAATGATGATTTGCCAACATTGGGTTTTCCTACAATGGCAAACTTTGGTAATTTCTCTTCCGGTTGTAATTCAGTAGTATCAAACTCTTTTACAACAACATCAAGTATTTCTCCTGTTCCCGAACCGCTGAGAGATGACAAACAATAAATCTCATTGTATCCTAATGAATAAAATTCGCTTGCTTGTGCAATGCGTTCGTTGTTATCAACCTTGTTCACTACCAGAAAAACTTTCTTCTTCGCTTTTCTTAAAAACTGTGCAACAGTTTCATCAAGGCCTGTAATGCCGGTAGTAACATCTACCACAAATAAAATAACGCTTGCTTCATCAATGGCAAGCTCCACTTGTTTACGGATTTCTCCTTCAAAAACATCGCCTGAACCATGCACGTAACCACCTGTATCAATAATAGAAAACTCATAACCGTTCCACTCGGCTTTTCCATAATGTCTGTCGCGGGTAACTCCCGGAATAGCATCAACAATGGCTTTACGGCTTTCTGTAAGACGATTAAACAATGTCGATTTACCAACATTCGGTCTTCCCACTATTGCAACAATGTTCGACATCTCTTTTATTTATTAATACCCGTATGTGCGAAGACGCTTTTCGTTATTACGCCAGTCTTTATCAACTTTTACAAATAATTCCAAAAATACTTTTTTGTTCACAAACCTTTCAATTGCCTTTCTGGCCTCCGTTCCGGTTTTTTTCAACGCCTTTCCCTGATGCCCTATTATAATGGCTTTCTGCGATTCGCGTTCAACAATAATTTCAGCACGAATTTTTACTATGTTTTTTTCATCAACAAAAGTATCAATCACTACTTGTGAGGAATAAGGAATTTCTTTCTGGTAGTACAGCAATATTTTTTCACGAATAGTTTCTGCCACAAAAAACCGTTCAGATTTATCTGTTAGCTGATCCTTTGGAAAATACGGAGGATTTTCAGGAATCAGATCAAGAATACGATCAAAAATGTATTTAACATTAAATTTTCCTTTTGCTGAAACAGGTATTACTTCAGCATTCTTAATTTTATTTTTCCAATAATCAACTTGCTCTTCCAGTTTTTCCTGGCTCGATAAATCCACTTTGTTTATGAGTAAAAGCACAGGTACTTTGGAATCAATCACTTTTTTCAAATGCTTTTCATCAACTGTTGTTTGTTCTGTTATGTCAACAACAAATAAAATAACATCAGCATCTGTAAATGCACTATTAACAAACTCCATCATTGAATCATGAAGTTTGTATTTCGGATCAAGAATGCCCGGAGTGTCGGAATAAACAATCTGAAAATCTTCTCCGTTCAATATTCCCATAATGCGATGACGGGTAGTTTGCGCTTTGGAAGTAATAATGGATAGCTTCTCCCCTACCAATGCATTCATCAGCGTTGATTTTCCAACGTTAGGTTTACCGATAATATTTACAAAACCTGATTTGTGTTTGTTGCTCATTGGTATTCAATCACGGGCGTTTGCCAGTAGAAAACGCATTACGCACTGACAAATTGTTAATAATATTTTTCTTCTGCAAAGAAACAAAATATATCTTTGCAAGCGGAATAAAAGCGTTCTTACAGAATATTCAAAAACACCATACAGTGCGGGGTAGAGCAGAGGTAGCTCGTTGGGCTCATAACCCAAAGGTCGTTGGTTCGAATCCAGCCCCCGCTACCAAAGCCGACTTTCCTAAATAGTCATTAGGAAGTCGGCTTTTTTCTTGCCCCAAACTTCCTGCTATATCTGACATATAGCGAATCACTGAATTTATTCTTGGAGTTCGATAATAGTGTTTTTCACGATCATATAAAATGCCTTCAGGGAAGATCAAATTTTGCAACTCCGCTTTTGCCCTATATGTTGAAGAAGTCCATATTTTACTGAGGTTTGCACCCAATTTAAAATAAGAATCTACCCAATCTTTTAGGTTCGATAAGTCAAAATGAACATTCTCTACTTTTTCCTCAATTTGGTCTTTCTCGTGCGTAAATTTTAGCTTGAATTTCTCGTATAAATCCTTATCAATATCTCCTAAAACGAACTTTTCTTCTACCGCCTCAATTTTCTTTTCTACGCTTTGAATTTGGGCTTTATAAGTATGTTGGTTGTCTTTGTTTGATTGATTTATACTTTGAACAAATCTTACAAACTCATCTTTTATGGGTTCTGCATATTTTTCATCTATCAAGTAACTACTAAGTAGATGGAGGAATATTTCGTGCATGTCATCAACCCTCCTATTGCATTTACAGCCATTTTTATTGCATTTATAATAATGCAGTCCTTTAGCTTTTACTACATAGCCTGAAAAAGCCGTTCCACACGTCCCGCATTTTATAAAATGCTTTAAAGGGGTATCTTCAAACTCCGTTTTATGTTTTATAGGTGGCAGGTGCATCGTTGGTTTATTAATCTGCAAGAATATTTCCTTTGAGATTAACTTTTCATGCTTCCCTTCCACCACCTTCCCATTCAAAAAATTATGTACTAAAATCCCGCAGTAAAAAGGATTTCTGAACATTTCTGTTAGGTATTGTTTTGAAATTTGAACTCCCATCACGTGAAGTTTTTCTAAAATTTCTATATTAGTGAGGTTCTCGCTGGCTCTCCATAGAAATGCTTTTCGCAGTTTCTTCCCTATTTCATTAACCGTGATATACTGCGTTTTATGTTTGGTATATTGATCGTAACCTAAAGGAGCTTTAGTCACCCAATATCCTTCTTGCAATTTTTCTTTCATCCCAGCCACACATTTTTCTTTTCTCAGATCATTGTCATATTCACTAAAGATGAATTGAATATTTTGCTGCAATTTCCCGCTTGCAGTTCCTGTATCGGCAGGTTGGGTTACGGCCAGGATTTTAATATTTTCCTTTCTTAGTTCTGATGCAATGTAAATAGCGTTTGCTCCCGATCTTGAAAATCTATCAACGCTATAAACCAATATGTAAGATATTTTCTCTTTGCTTTTTCGAGCAAAAGAGATCATTTTGGTAAATTCTTTTCTTTCATCGGTTTTAGCACTTTCATAAGTTCCTCCGAAAGTGGCAACAATATATAACTTGTTCTTTTGTGAGTGCTGCTCAATTGCTTTTCTTTGTGTTTCCAGGCTATAACCTTCTTCTTGTTCTTTTGATGAAACTCGTGTGTAGCTGATGCAGTTAATGCCACCAACCCTCTCCGATGTTTCACTTTTCTTAGCAAAGTGTGAAAAATCGTTTAAATCCATGTTATGATTTTTGGTTTTCTTGTTTGTATTTTTCGTAGAGTATTCTTGCAAAGGCCTTTATTGTGGTAATGTCTTGAATAGCTTGTTCTTCGCTTACATTTTCAAATCCCTTGTAGGTTCTAAGTTTCTCCACAGTTAATTCATCGTTTTCAATAAATGAATTTGAATGAGATAAAAAATCGTCCATGCCCAAATGTTGGGCGTGTTCAAAATATCATTTTTAGAAAATTTCATTTGAGATATAGATATTTAATGTTATGTTGTGTTAGTTTATGATGCTTCTTCTAAGAGTTTGTTATAAAGGCTTAGAGCCAAACCGTCCAATAATTCGGGATGCTTAAAAATGTCTATATTAATTACCATTCTGCATTCATTCATGTATTCTTCCAAAAAATCTTCATCGTCTATTGTTATTCCCACCAGCTTGAAAATGGTTTCATTGAGATATAGGTAGTAATTGCCGGAATTATCTAAACCGAGCGCTTCTAATCCCGAAACGAGACGAAAATGCCTTAAATCGTCCTTAATTAAACTAATAATGAGGTTTTTATTTTTTTTCACTATTTATGCTTTTAAAAGCAATTTATTACGCAAATAATTAATCTTTAAACTAAATAAAAAGCAAATATATTGCATATTATACAAACTAACAAATGATTTTGATGCCTTTATATTTGCGTTAAATGTCAACGAATTGACAATAAATGCAACTATAATGAAAAAAGAACCTCTAAATAGAATAAAGATTGTTTTATTAGAAAAGGGAAAGACAAGCAAATGGCTTGCTGCTCAATTGAAAAAAAATATAAGTACGGTATCTCGTTGGTGTACTAATGATACTCAACCTCCTTTAGAGACACTTGATAAGATTGCTAAATTATTGAAGGTTGACAGACGTGATTTAATTCAGCCCTCAATTGAAAAATAGAATGGAATTTATCAGTGCAAAATCAAAATGACAGATGTACACTCAAAGGAAATAAGAAGCTATAATATGAGCCGAATCAGGTCTAAAGACACAAAACCTGAGCTTATTGTCCGAAAATTTTTGTTTGCAAATGGATACCGTTTCAGACTTCATGATAAAAAATTACCTGGCAAGCCGGACTTAGTATTAAAAAAAATAAAAACGGTTATTTTTATTCATGGATGTTTTTGGCATGGTCATGAAGGATGTAAATATTTCATTCTTCCCAAAACGCGAACGCAATGGTGGACTGAAAAAATAAGCACCAATGCAGTCAATGATAAAAAGAAAAAAAATATTTTGGAAACACTGGGTTGGAATGTTATTACTATTTGGGAATGTGAACTAAGACCAAAAGAAAGAGAACATATCTTACTAAAGCTTTTAAAAAAATTAAAAGCTGTTAAGCCTTAAAAATAGCATCTCTGTGATATTTCAGGTATCCCTGCCGTCCCTCAATAGGTAACATTGGATATTGTTTGTTCGGAGCAATATTGAGTCTGGAACAAGTCATTTTTGAAAGCCAGGGAGAAACTTGCATCTTTTTGTCATCCGTGAAGGTTATGTACCCTCTATCAAACAAAAGGTCGTAAGTCGGAGTAAGCATAAAACCGTTCTTAGGATCTGTTTTCTCAACATCATTTGAATCAACCCAAGGTTTAATATGGCTTGCAATCAATAACCGATCGTCCGTAACCAAAGTAACCGGACAAACAGGACATTCTTCCAATAAAGCCTTACGATATTTACCCTGCCCGACACGGGCTTTTATAAGTTGTGCTTTTTCTTCTTCGCCAATCTGTGTTTCTTCTACAATTTCTTCGACCGCTTTTTCAATAACATAAGGATGTTCACTTTCTCCGAAATAATCAACAAAAAGTCGAAAATAATATACTATCGTATCATCAGGTACCTGAAGCTTAATTGCTGACAAATAGGTAATGTTTGGCAGTGAAAGCTCACGGATTAACTCATAGGGATCACTGTCGGATTTTATATAAACTCGTGTTCCCGCAATCTGAGTTTGTTCTTCTATATCAAACCAAAGAATATCATTTAACTTATTTACTTTTTCAACTCTCTCCTGCCAAAGTTTAGGCATGGTTTCTTTATTGCGATATTGCTGTTCCGGTTTCTTATATTCAGTTTCACTGTCTTTTAAATATTGTAGTAAATCTTTTTTAAGCAGGAAGCACCTATGTTTAAAACCGGTATTACCAAAAAATGCTCTTGTTTCCTGATTATCATGACCAATATAAAATTTTGCTTCACCATTACCTCCTCCAATCTTATTGCTTCGCGCAACAAAAGAATCTGCAACAGTCATTTTTTCTTTGGTGTCAATTACTGTGTAGCTTGTATTATTAACTGTAATAGTTGACATGTCCTGAATTATTTTCCGAATTGAGTTATATCCATTTGTTTTAAAAGTGCAATTAATACGTCAACGACAATACTGTTACCTGCCTGGCGATATGCCTGAGTATCACTTACAGCAATCTTAAAGTCATCTCTGAATCCCATCAATCTTAAGCATTCTCTTGGAGTGAGTTTCCTTATTCGTCCTTTATTATGTGTTACGTAATTATCAACTCCGGCACGGTGCATTTTGTGCATTGTTTGTAACAGCGGTCTTGCAACTTCTAAATCTGTTTTTGTACTCGTTCTAAAATTTTTTGTCCCCCCTGCCAAAACATAATGCCTCACCTTTTCAGATAAATAATATTTTTCTTCAACTTTTCCAACATCAAAAATAAATTCATCAAACTCATTTTCCCCTGCCGGTTCAAAAATAAAATCACCATGCCAGTTAAACTGCTGATTGGCTTTCTGACAAAGAGCTATATCTCCGTTTATCTGAGTATATCTTTTCAATCTGTTTTTTGAACTCGTAACGAATTTTACTCCTTTCTTTTTCAAATAATACTTAGAATCAGTATAGTCCTCCAAAAAGTCCTGCATCGTATGTTCTAAGGAAATTTTTGTTGGAAAAGTAAAGTCAATCGAAGGATCTTTGAAAGCAACGACAATAATCCTTTCCCTGTGTTGCGGAATTCCATAATCCTTGCTATTTAAAACATGTGTATACACTTTGTATTTAAGCTTTCTAAAAACTTCCTGAACAACTTTCCATGTTTTTCCGCTATCATGGTTAATAAGACCTTTTACATTTTCATAAATAAATACTTTAGGTTTTGTTTCTGATACAACTCTTGCAAAATCATAAAAAAGAGTACCTCTGATATCATCCATGCCTAAACGTTTGCCTACCATTGAAAATGCCTGACAGGGACTTCCTCCTACCAGTAAATCCACTTTCCCTTTATACTTTTTTGCCGAAAATTGAGTTACATCACTATGCCAGCTACTCGCCGCAATCTCGTAATTTGCAAAATAACTTTGCTTTACATGAGTATCTATATCACCCGCAAAAGTGATTGAATGATTTAACTTCAGTCTTTTTAAAGAATGTTCAATTGCACCAATCCCACTAAATAAAGTGCCAATTCTTATTTCTGCATTTGGAGCTGAAAATTCCTTATCTCTCCAATCAGATGCAACAGTTTGTAATTCTTCCTGTGCTTTTGTTACGACTAAAGTAGAATTTGCTTTCTTTCCATTAGCTAAATATTTAGCTTTTTGTTCTGCTAATGAAAAAACAGCAGGATCTAAACTGTTTTTATAAACCTTTTTCGCAAACTGTTCACTTATTAATTCTTTCTGCATATCTTCAATACTAAGTTTAAAAAGTTTACAAAGTTTAGGCAATCGTTTTGGATCAAATTCCCGTTTCCCATTTTCTACCTTACTTAAATTAGCAGAATCCATATTTAATTTAGCTGCAAGCTTAGTTAAAGTATAACCCTGTTGAGTCCTCAGTTCCCTTAAATAGTGTCCGAACGTTTCCTGCATTTGACTTGTCAAGTTTTGACAAACTTATGGAATAGGTTTGCCTGTATTATTAAAATGTTTTCATTTTTATTAACAAAAGCTTGTAGAGAAAAAAACCAAATTATAATTATGCAACCAACTCAGAATAAACAAAAGGATTCATTACTTCCGGTACATTATTACTTACCCCTCTTTGGGTAATAAGTTTTGAAATAGTATAAGCTTCCATTTCTTTTTCATCAAAAGGTTTCATCAAATTTTTTACATCAGTTTCACTTAAATCAGGATTAATCCACGCTTTTTCTTCGGCTCTGTTAAGTATCAAAGGCATCCGTTTCTTTGTGTTATGTATTTCTGCCATTAATGGGTTAGCTTCCGTAGTTATAACAGAGAATGTTTTTATTATTTCTCCAGTAGTCTTGTTCACCCAATCGCTGTATATCCCCCCAAATGCAAATGGCTCTTGGTTTTTCAAACGTATGAAGTGCGGGTATTTATTTTTTCCTACTGTTTTCCATTCATAAAAGCCGTCTACTAACACCAAACATCTTTTTTGTCGTATTGAATCTCTAAAAGAAGGCAAAGCAAAAATAGTTTCGGCTTTAGCATTTAATGTACCCCTCTTTATATCATTTGCAGCCTTTTCGCTCTGTGACCAAAATGGAATTAGTCCCCAATTACAGAGTTGTATCAGTCCATTATTATCGCTTCTGATAACAGGCAATTTCGGATATAAAAATCCCGATACATGATATAAAGGATCAGTGCTTTCAAATGCTTCATATTCAGCTCCAAACCTGTTTTTCAAAACTTCTTTACCGGACTTAGCAGAAATATTATAACACATTTTTAAGAGTTTTTATTACGTATTTATACTTAGTTTTTATATATGGAGATGCTCTTTAATATTTTTTAATTTAATTATTGAGTTAAACACCTTCAAAAAATATTCACCTTCTGCTTGTCAATTTGCTCATTGGCAAAACAGACCAGGCGTATTATGGAATCTTCCTTAATCATGGACTTCCTCATAGAGTGGTTGTAATGCCCCTGCAATAATTTACCTTTTAAGAACAGCCCAATTTCTTTGGCCGTCCATCCGAACTTGTGTGTAAGCTCAGGATACTTTTCGATCACCTCGGAGGGTGTAAGCATATCCTTTCTCATTAATTGTGTTGTTATTGTTTGTGAAGTTTAGAAATCTCTTTTTGTAATTTTGACATTGTAGAAATTAATTCCTCATTGGTCGTAATAGGTTCAGGTAATTTCGAGCTGATATAATGTGTGAACTTCCACACTTCCTTCACATTGTTCACAATAACTTCATACGGCTTGTAAGACTGATTTAAAGAGGATAATAATAAAGTTTTATTTTTTTTGATCTGATTGTTCACCAGCTTAAACACTATTCCATCGTCAAGCGTTATAACAATATAGGCTTCACCATTTTTAATTTCATTAAGGTCATGTACATACTCCCCGATCACATAAGTGTTTTCATGAATCAGCATAGAATCCCCGCCAATCTGAAATGTTCGGTATTTTCTTTCCCTGCTTAAAAAAGGAAGCTGGAATACCGGTAGCTTTTTCAAATATTCTACATCGCCATAGCCCTTCATATACCCTGCCCTGGCTTTTACACTGACAAGCTCTACATTTTCGTTGTTGTCGCTGTCAACGGTAGTAGCCAATACACGGAGCTTTGTTCCGGTGGTGTAAGCATCGTATCCTTTTTCTAAATCTTGCAGCTGATTTTCAGAAAACTTTGTAAGATCAACTTTCAGCAGGACATCTATTGAAATATTATAGAATTTAGAAAAAGCAATCAATAGATCAATCGTTGGATTATGGACAGATGTATTTTCATAGTTATTCAAAGTAGAACGGTTCATATTGAATTTTCCGGCAGCTTCTTCCTGGGTCAATCCCTTCCTGTTCCGCAAATACTTGAGGTTAGAGCCTAAAAACATCGTGGTTAATTTAGATTGTTAAACAGTTATTTATTTGACTGTAATAAAGCCAAAAATATAAAAACAAAATAAAACAACAATACTTTTTATTAACAATTGTACTTTTTTGTGTTTTTTTAGCAATTAACTAAAACTATTGACAGACAAGAGTTTAAGGGTTAATTAGCTGTTGTCCATCACTCCCCCATGACCCTCCCTAACCTTCCACACCAGGGAGGTCACTCCTATTGAGCCGCAAGAATTTCTACGCTTGTTTTGCATCAAAAATTATCACATGAACTACCTGACACCAACCCAAGTTTTTGAAAAGTACCCCGAACTGAAATTTAAACTCAACTGGACAAGCAGTGACCTGGGAGTTTTTCTCCGAAGCAAACTCGTAAGCGGTTATTACAGCAGGAACAAAAGAAAATCTCAGATCGAAGAAGGCTCGCTGTTGCGCCTGATAAATTTCGTGAACTCAAATTTCGATCAACAAAAATTAACCCTGCATTAAGATGGCAAGACCTAAAAAAGAAAATGCGGATTATTTTCCGCATACCAACGGCCTGAGAAATGACAGGCGTTGCAAGGCTTTACGAAGCAAGTTTAATTTAGAAGGCTATGCAGTTTTTATCATGCTGCTGGAAATCCTTACGGGAGCAAATCACTTCCAGTTTGAAAACAATAAATGGGAAGTGGAACTGATCGCAGGGGACATTGACATTGATTCCAAAAAACTAAATGCGATCCTGGACTATCTCATTAAGCTGGGTTTGCTGGTAAAAGAAGGGGAAATCATCAGTGCGCCCATTTTAAATGATCTGAAAAAGATTTTAAATGAGATTCGGGAGAAGGATAGAAAGAGAAAAACGGAAAACCCCACAAAGGAAAATGATACAAAGGAAAACGAGGTTTTCCAGCCGGAAAATGAAGTTATCCGCACGGAAAACACACAAAGTAAAGTAAATGAAAGTAAAGCAAATGAAAGAAAAGAAAATATTAAAAGAAAAGGGGTAAAAGAAAAAACTTCCCCCCAATTTTTAAATAATTTTTTGAAGGGTGAAAAAGAAGATAACCGAACCCTGAACATAACCGGACAAGCCAGCCCTCAGAAAGAAAAAAGTTCCGCGAAAAAAGAAAGCATCACAGATGTTTTTTTAGAAAAGTGCAAAGAAATATTCCTAGGCATTGCGCCCCACTATGTTTGGGAAAGCAAAGACCAGGAAAATCTTGCACAGTTGCTTCAGAAAATTCTTATCACAAAACCCAAACTGCAAACTGAAGCAGACCTCGCGGAAGCATTTAAAAGCTTATTGCAAAAGTTACCCGATTACTGGCGCACAAAGAAATTTACCATACCACACTTAAACAATAATTACAACGAAATAGTCAATGAGATCAGGGCAAAACAACAACCCAATACTTTTAAACAACCGGTAATCAAACCTATTCTAAAACCACAACCCGAAGCAGAACGGCCAGTAACAGAGGAAGAAAAAAAGAAGATCAAAAAAGATTTTATTAATTCCATTTGCGAGTGCTACGAAAGGTTTGCAACTACCGGCGAACACGGATATATGGCATTGTGGGTGATGTATGACACCCTCGTCAATGAAAAGATTTTAAAACTCACTGAAAAGAAGCTGGAACAATACCGCAACGCAGCTATTGAACAGAGAAAAGCAGAACTCAGAAATCCCACACACCTGAATGAAGCGCATGCATTTAAAACCCTGCTCCAAAATTTCAGTGCAGAAATGCAAAAGGGAAACGAAAAAAGCAGAATAGAGATAGACACTAAAACGCTTGCTGTACAAGCATTATTCAATGAATTGAAGAAAAAGAAAACAGACATAAAAACTTTATTTAAAAACTACTTCCATGACTGAAAAGAAAAAATACGGCAGAGAATCTTTTAAAACACTTGCAATTAAATACCAACTTTCTCAGCCAACGTTTATGAAAAATATAAAAGCGATAAGGTACAGGCTGGATAAATGCGTAGGGCGAAGTAATTACAGGTGTTTAGTACCGAGCCAAATTGAAATTATTATTGAGCATCTTGGGGATTGGGATGAATAAATTAACTTCTTTTAAATTGATATTTATTTTCCCTTTTGATAAACGCTTCTTTTCCACCTTCCAAACTAATAAGAGTTTCTCTTGTATTTTCATTTTCAATTGTTGTACTTGTAATGGAAGTCGTTCCAGTTTTTTCGTCTATGTCAAGTATGTGTATTAATTCTGCATCACCATTAATTACAAAATTTGCATTATGCGTAGCGAAAATTATTTGCCTATTCTGTTTCTTGTCTTTGATGACTTCAACAAGATAATTTGAAATGAGCAGACTGTCAAGATGCGCTTCCGGTTCATCAATGATAATTGGATTGTTTCCTAAAAGCAAAAGAATAACTAAAACTGCGGTGCATCTCTGTCCAAAAGAAGAATTTTCTATTGGTCGATTATCATACAATACTTTAATCTTTTTAAAATCAGAGTAGTTTAAAAATGTTCTTTCACAAACTAATTTATAAGCATCAAAGTTTGAATTGTCATTTAGAAGTTCCAGTAAGAAGGTTTTTGCTGCGGATGAACTTGAATAATTTCTTATTGCTTCCAAAAATGTTTCTTTGTCTGTAATTTGGTTTGGTGGAATGCAAAACAAAATTCCCCTAAGAATTCCGTCTCCCTTATGATTGCTTTTGTTTATTTGTCCCTCAAATACCAATTTGAAATCGCTAAAAACTCTGTCATTTGCTGCTTCTGTGTCAAATTCAAATTGTAATGAAATAGGTTTTACAGAAGTGCTTTCAAGTTTTTCTAATATCAAACTAATAATCCGAATTTGCTTTTCAACTTCTTCTTTATAATCCGTACTTGATTTTATTGCGTCTTCTTTCTTGAAACCGTCGATTTTTTTTTGTACGGTTTCAATTTCCTCTTTCTTTTTTTCAATTTCTACTTCAAGATTATTCGTGCTAATATTTGCGTTTGATATATCTTTCAAATTTTCTTCTGTCAAGCCTTTATCGGACAGATATTTTTTCAATTCCTCTCTCTTAGCAGAAAGTTCTTTTAATAAAATTTCTCCAGTTTTTTTAACTTCGGAGAAATCGACTGCCTTTGTGTCAACAATGGATTGCTCAATTACTTTTATAATTTTATCAATCTCTTGCGCATATAAATTGGAAGGACTTTCTTGCTTATGATTTTCAATTAAAATATTTAATTCTTCGAGAAGTTGAGAATATTTTTCGTTGGAATTATTAAGATCGTTAAGTTTTGAGGTAATTTTTTTCAGATCATCATTTATTTTCACATACTCCGGGCTTGTAAAAGAATCAACTATTTTTTTATTTGTTCCGAGTTCCCTTTGCTTTTGTTCTAATTCTGCCTTTAAAGAAGCAATTTTTCTTTTATTTACGATATGAGTTCTAAATAAGTCAAGTTTTTCTTTTAGTATAATTTCGTTTTTGGAAATTAATCCTTCTTCATCTCGTTTAAGAATTCTAGAATAAATTGCAGCAGTTAATTTTTGATAATTTTGTGCAAAATCTTCGACTTCATTTTGGCTTAAGAATTCAATATATTTTTCATCAGCATCATTATCAATTGTGACACAAGTATCAATAGATATTAGCTTGTTTGTTGCATCTTTAATTTTTCTTTCTTTGAAAAATTGATTCTCACCTGTTCGGAGTTTTTCGTGTATAAGATTCAATATTGTGCTTTTCCCTGTGCCTCGCCCACCAATTAGACAAGTAAAATTTGGACTAAACTCTATCTCTCTTTTTCCCGCAAGACAAAATATTTCGTTTTCAAAAGTTGCATCAACCGGAAAATCTAAACTTACTTTATTAATCCTGATCGGCGGATTGATAGGAGGGTTTTCTCCAATGTGGACGCGGTATTCCGGTTCAAAAAGAATCTGTTTCAAGCCTTCAAAGGAGGGTTCCGCCTTTATCCATAAATTTTGCTTAATAGTATATTTACTTATTTCGTGATTATCAGAACAGATAATCATTGGCAGCCGATATTTTATTGCAGGAAATACAATTTTATTATAATCATCTTGGTCTTCAATTTTACCGAGTTCAAGAATATTAATGTGATTTAAAACTAAATCAGTTTTTAATGCCATTTTATATGGCAAAGCATTAGTTATATTTTCAATCGTGTTCGTCTTGTCCCCTGCATGAACTGTTATAATGCCTCCCAATTGATGAACGATTAATTGGCAAGTATCCTTTAGATCACAGTGTATATTTTTATCTCCTCCTTTTTGTGCAATATCAGCAGCTGTAATGCCACAAGCTGATTGAACTTTTATCCAAATATCTTCAATATCCGCTTTTTCTGAAAAAATCCCAATAAAGTGTATCGATTCACTGCCACCAAGTTCTGCTCTAAATTCAATGCCTGGCAATACAGTTACTTTTCCTACTCCAAGTTTTTGTAAATTTCTAATTCTGGAAGTGTCTATTATATGGTGATCTGTAATGGCAACAACAGCTACTTCATTTTTAAATAATGTATCTATTATTTCTTGGTCAGTAACATTTTTGTCTTTGTAATCATAAGATGAAGGGGTATGAAAGTGTAAATCCCACTTTCTCCATGTAGAGCCTATCATTTAGTTATTTATTATTGTTTGTGGATTATATAAGCAATTCCTACCAAAGGTATCTAATCCGTATGAAAATTCAATTATTAGATTAAATAAACCATTTTATCATAGAATATCTCCAACTAATCTAAAATAACACCAAACTGCCTTTCCCCACTGTGAAATCTTTGCTGCGTCAACGCTACAAAAAGCATTTGACCATAGACAATGGCTTCAACGTTTTTAAAAATCGGATTAGGCATAGGAGCATTAGTAGGATTTGCAGCACTCGCAGTTCCCGAAGCAATCAAACTAAAAAATGCAAAAACCAACACCATTTTCAACGTTGCATTCAACCGTTTTCAATCCCTGAAGAACGGAGTAGCAACACTGTACTTCAATTCCATCATACGTAACCTTTCCGGCTTTAGCATTTCCATAGAAAACCTTTCCATCATTTTAGAATCTTCCGCAGACAGTGGCAAGACCTGGTCAAATTTCGGAAGTACGCCTGAACGCATTGCGAAGGTTGATTTGCCCGACGGCAAAACCACTACAACAGCCATTCCGGTAGAAGTCAACGCAGCACAGGTGCTGCAATCCATTTTAGCCCCGCAGAACAAATACCGCATTGTAGTGAACTATGAGTATTCCGGTCTTCCCATGCAGTACATCGTCGAGCAGGACATGACAAAAATTTTGAAGGACATTGGAACGAACATCAAAAAATCATTCGGACTTAAAGGAGTAGATAACCAATACCAGCAATTGATCTAATGGATTTGAATTTGCATAAAGGCTTTGGTCTGGGATTGACCGCAAAGGGAAAACGCAGCATTGTTTCAGGAAAACAGTTTGAAACTTTTTTTCCTAAACCGGTCAATACAGACCCCATCTTAAAAAAAGACGGAAGCGTAAAAGATACCGTCAGCTATTGCGAAGAAATAGTAAAGAAAACACTCGGCGACACTAAGCAGCTTGCCCGCTATCTGAAAAGACCAACGCTGAAAGCCACCTGCAAAGCCGTGTTTGATTTTTTCTACCAGCATTATCAATACCAGTTAGATAAAACAGGAGTTGAGCAGTTACGCAGACCCGCAAGAGCATGGCAGGACAGAGGCAACAGCTTGTCCGGCGGGATCGACTGCGACTGTTTTTCCATCAGTGTTTCCAGCGTGTTAAGCAATCTCGGAATATCCCATTCCTTCCGCATTGTAAAAATGTACGGAAGGGGATTTTACCAGCACATCTATGTAGTTGTGCCAAAGGTAAAAGGTGCAGACATGCGGATACGATGCAACTACTACGTGATTGACCCCGTGCTGGACAAATTCAATTTAGAAGCCCCAGGAATAACCAAAAAAACAGATAAACAAATGACAATGCCAATACAGTATTTGAACGGCGTAGGCGAAGCCTATATGCCGCGTTTAGGACGCGAGTTTGACGGACTCGGCAGCGGTTTAGGCTGCGCTTGCGGTGAAGGACTTTACCGCGATTTTATGAAAAGACAGAAAATGCACCTCATTAATACCCGCAACCACATTGCCAAACATCCGCACAAAGTGGCAAAGGTTTACAGACCTGAGACACTTCGGGGAATGTACGACACCCTCATAGGAGCATGGGACAATGATAACATGAGAGAAGCAACGCTGGAACATCTGAGCGGTATTGAAGACGAAGCTTTGCAGCCGGAGTTTCGCGGTTTGGGTTCAGTTATTCATGCAGATGACGAAGGGCTTTGGTCTGTTGTCAATGGTGATCTTGCCGGACTTGGAAAAGCAAAAGCAAAATCGGGCGGAAAAAAAGCAGGCGTTTTCACCAAGATTAAAAATGCTACCAAGAAGGTTGCAGCAGCTACCAAAAAAGTAGCGAAGAATGCCGGTAAGGTCGTCAAGAAAGTGGCAAAGGCAGTAGTCAAATTCAACCCTGTATCTACTACCGCACGGCTTGGAATGCTCCTGGCGATGAAAACCAATTTCGGTCGCCTTGCAGAGCGTATGTACTGGGGATATTTCAGTGAAGCAGAAGCCAAAGCAAAAGGGGTAACATCTTCCTACTGGAAAAAAGCAAAGAGCCTTCTTGACAAAACAGAAAAGGTTTTTACCAAAACACTCATGGGCGACCCAAAAGCTTTCAAGCAAGCCGTTCTAAACGGTCGCGCTGCCAAGAAAGCACCTGGTGTTAAAGGCTTGGGTATAGTAACTGCCACCGCCATCACTTCTGCACTGGCATTTATCACACCACTTTTAACTGCCGCGAAAAATCTTTTTTCCAAAGGCAACGGCAAAGAAGAAACCGAAACAGGAGGAGAAACGACCCCGCCAGCAGATGACAAAACAACGGATACTACTCCCGCCGGAAAAGATGCTTCTTCTGATAGCGGTAGCACAAGCGACAGCAGTTCTTCTTCCGCTTCCGGTAGTTCGGCTGCTTCCGGTTCATCGGGTTCTTCATCTGCTGCCGATTCTTCTTCCTCAGACGCTTCAGGCGGCAGTAACACTTCTGCCGATTCCGGTTCATCGGCTGCTGATTCATCCGGTGCAGATGCTTCAGGGGGCGGGGACAGCGGAAGCAGCAAAGGAAAAGTGATCGGCGCAATAGCAGGTTTAGGTCTATTGGCAGGATTGGGCTTTATGGCAATGAAAGGAAAAAAGAAAAATAAAACTGCTCCTGCAACCAGTGGAATCGGAAGCACGCACAAGAAGAAAAAAAAGAAATCACACAGGAAAAAATCAATAGCAACCATAAAACTCTCATAACCATGTATTACACATTCAACCCTTTGCCGGTGTTTGTTCAACGGCTGAACGAACGGTGGAAAAAACTAAAAGGCAAAATCAAAAAACGGAAAAAGAAAAAGCCGGCAGCAAAAAAGAAAAAAGGAAAATCAAAAAAATCAAAAACCAAAAACAAATAAAAAATGGACTTATCAATTGATACCATAAAAGAAGAAGCCGGAAAAGCAGCAGTAGACTTAGGGGCTATCACCGGCGGTATGATCGCAGCCAATATGCTGCGGGTCGTTACCAAAAAAGATGACCTCGTATTGAATGGCAGCCTTGCCGTTGCCGGATTTGCAGGAGCCTCCATGATTAAACAGCCAGCATTGAAAATGCTTTGCCTGGGTGCTTCTATTTTCGGAACGCTGCGCTGCCTGACCATCGGGGTTCAGACTGTAACCGATCCAGGGACACAAGGCATTGCAGGACTGATCCCTGACAGCATCAAGGAGAAAATCAAACAGTTTGTTCCACAACTGAGCGGTATGGACGATGACAACTTCAGCGGTGATGACATGGAAAACTTGACCGGAGACGAAGTAAACCTCGATGACGTAGGAACAATAGACGTTCCTTATGAGGAAGTGAAGGACACCTATTCCATGAGTGGATTGGGGGACGTGGAAAAGCTGCTGTAAGCAGATGTGAAACAAGAGACACAAGAAAAAACAAACAACCAATAACTAACTAACAACAAACAAAATGCAACTATTAAAAGAAACAATCAGAGAAAGAGCCGTTGAGTTTTTCATGTCCAAATTGAAAGAGATGGATTCTCAAACGCAAGCCGACATTGAATCCGGCAAAAAAGAACTGCACACAGCAGATTTTTACATCCGTAAAAAACTATCAGGCGGTACAGGTATCGTGAAAATAATCACAGAGACCGATACGCTTGCTCCGGCAGTTACCAACATCGACAAAGCCAAGTTTTATCCTGGACAGCACATGGCACTCAGTGCCATCGGTATTGCTTACGGTTACAGTGCAACATCTGACCAGGTAGACAATGCAGACCTGAGTTCAAACATCTACAAGATCAACAATGTTGTTGCCGATGATGATATGACCTCGCTGGGTGTTCCGGTACGTTACATTCCGGTCAGCATTGTTAATGCAGAGTTCACACTCACCGCAGGAAGCAAGCTGATCTATAAAAGCCGTGCGAAAAAATTCTTCGCAGAATCTACCGGAGGATATGCAGCAGAAGCCAACGATGAGAACGCAGTGCTTTTAGTTGTACCTAAACTCATCCTTGCAGAAAAGCTGCTCGGAATGCAGTTGGAGTTCGGACAAAACGCACCGGCACTGACTAATAACCACTTCATTGAAGTGCGCCTGCAAGGTGTTTACGTGGTTGACAAAGCATAATTATCAAATCAAATTCCTTCCTCTGAAAAAGGGGAAGGAATTTAAAAACTCCATTACAAAATGCAACAGAAGATACAGAACAAGAACATTATTGTTCCAGCTGGTACGGCTGCGGGAGCAACGACCTATCGGGTAGCACTCGACGCGGAGTATCCTGAATGCGTGGGAATATCCATCATAGAAAACGCTAACGGCGGTTTGTCTCATTACGATGTCGGATTGAAGGACGACACCAAGACCATCATTGACCCTGCCAATTCGCAGCTATTGAAAGTAGGTACAGGCTACAAAGCAGATGACCGCTTTTTACGCAGCGTGCCTTTTAAAGGCAACGGCAAAACCGTAACGATTCTTTTGGAGACCTACGATGTACCAGGAAGCGATTTGAATTTTGACTTTTTGTTTTTACTGAGAAAAAGAGACGAGTGCGAACAATGAAAGAAGGATACGGCATAAGGATAACAGCTTCCGACTATACGGAAGAAAACGACACCATTGAAGTAAAAGGCTGCTGGGCTTTTACTGTAAGCAATTTGGGAACAGTAAAGGCGACCATCTTCAATAATATTACGATTGAACCTAACCAGTTATTGCCCTTTGAAAACGTTGCCGATATGCCTTATGCAGAAAACGGGAAATTAAGTTTTGCCACCAATGCCGCAGGAAAAAAATCTGTGCAGGTCATCATGGCAATGGCTGTAAAAATCAATGACAAATGTGGGGTGTAATTCAAAATATAGGTGATACCACCAAGCGTACCTGTCTGTTGACAACAAAAATCAACGTAGACGATACGGCAGCAGTTGCATTGCCGAATATTCCTGCCAATGCTAATTCGGCTTTGGTTGTTTTAGAGGCAGATAGTACTTCCACCACGCCTGAACGGGCAGCACATTTCAGCGAGAAGGACACTCCGACAAATGTGTTGGGATTACCGCTTGCTGACAATGCGCCCTATGAAATTATCACCGCTGAAAACATAGCTGCCTTTAAAGTGATAGGAATAGAAGCGGGAAAAACTCATGTGTTACAAATACAATACTTCGCTTAGACATGGCACGCTATCAGAGAAGCAAAATATACAACATCGGAAGCGAGGGACGCTTTTTCAAACAGGGCGGAAATTATCTTGCAGGTGATGCTGTTGTTGGTACAAGAAATAACCAGGACGTTGTCATTATCACTGGCAACACAGAGCGGGTAAGAGTTACAAAAGACGGGAATGTGTCTGTCTCCGGTCTGACACCCGACCGCGCGATGCTTGTAGATGGCAGTGGTTTTTTAGTTTCTTCTGCTGTTACCGGTACAGAGCTAAGTTATTTATCAGGTGTTACTTCCAATATCCAAGATCAGCTGAACAGCATAAGCGGTGGTATTAGCGGATTAACTGCTAACCGTGCCGTTGCAACGGATGGCAGCGGTCATTTGGTTTCTTCAGGAGCAACGGATACCGAGCTAAGTTACTTGTCCGGTGCTACTTCCAACATTCAAACACAGCTGAACAGCTTATCCGGCGGAACATTAAGTGGCAGCGGAACAGCTAACCGCCTGGTGAAATGGTCAAGCTCGAACAGCTTTACAGATTCTGAAATATTTGATGAGATAGATTCAACACAGGTTGTTCTTATTTCCAATAAAATTATTTCGAGTGCTGATCCCAGCCATACTGTTACTATATCATTGGGGCAAGCTGGTGTACCTGCTTTTATGGTATCCACCGATCAGAACGCTTTTTCAAGTTCTTACATCTATGCCGATTTATCGACAGTTTCATTAGCAGGAGGATCAGGAGCAAGCAATGGTAATTTATATTTAACGGATAGCTGGGCAGGGCTTGATACTACTGGTAATACCGGCACGACAAATTCACAGGTATATCTTACTCCGTCTATCACTCAGATCAGGAATACCAACGGCTCGGTAGATTTATCCCCGACTTCTTACGTCAAGGTTACCCAAGGCGGTTTAGTAATAGGAAACGCTTCCAGCGTTCCGGCTAATTCTGCTTTTTATTTAAGGGACAGCGGAAGTTTTTCCAGCCTCTTTAATATCAAGGGAACGGGTAACAGTGATATTGTATCCATCGGAACAGGAGGTGCAGTAATTTTCGGTACTTCCAGTCAGGCAGTAAGTGTTACCGTCAATGGCGACGGCACTTCTTCAGGCACTACCATTTTTCTCATACAGGATTTTAACGGCACTGCTTTTTACAGGGTAACGTCCGATGGAAAAATGGCATTGGGTACTTCTTCCACTCCAACATCGAGACTTTTTGTAGTTGGCAGCGGTACAACTTCCGCAACTTACTCAGTGAAGATACATGACGGAGCAGGGACACCGAATTTAATAGTGTGTGTACGAGATGATGGAAAGGTGGGCGTTGGCACTGCAACCCCTGATACTACTTTGCACGTAGTTGGTTCTTTTAAATATGTGGATGCCAACCAAGCCAGCGGAAAAATACTGACCAGCGATTCTGCCGGAGCATCTGCCTGGAAAAATCCGAACATCAGTATTTTGAGTAATACCACTTCAGGGCATGGAAGTCCTTTTGTATCCGGCAGTGGGTGGGCTGCTGATTCAATTTCTTATACTCTTCCTGCAAATACGATGGCTAATGACGGAGATGTGCTAGAAGTCAGTAGTGCATTTTCCTGCTCAGTAACCAACAGTTACTCTGTCCGGCTTATCGTGCTTTCCACTTCTGCAACTGTTACTATTTCTTCCGGCGACGTGGTGGTTTTTTATTTCAAGGTAATAAGACGGTCAAGCGGTACACAGTATTACACGTATCATGTTTTCCGTAATGGAAGCATCGTTGCAGGCGGCGGCGGGGCATTGACGGCTGATCTGACCACTTCCAATATTATCAAGGGGCAATTCACAGGAACAAACGGAGACGGTTCAAGCGATATGATTCAACAAACTTTATTAGTTCAACTACTCAGAAACCAATGATACAATTAAAACAACTGCTTTTAAGCACTCCGGTAAAGGATACCGACGGACAGGTTTACGATACTGCCTGCATAGGGATTTACGAAGTGTTCGTAACCGGAAGACAATCCTATTTGGACGTAGGGTTTGAGATGTATAAAAATCAGGATGACTGCAACAACCAGGTGAACCCTATAAAAGTGGAAGAACTCACTAACAACAAACGCTTCGATTTAACGCAGGAAGAATTTATTGCCGGTGCAGACTGGGAAGACATTGCAGCCGACAAAATGATTGATTACCTGACTGAACTTTTTCCCGCAGAATAAAAACAAAAAACAAAAAACAAAAAAAATGAAAATAGACTTTGCAAAACAACTGAAATATGTCGGAGGAGTACCGATGGTATATGCTCCTGACCCTACCAACAAAAAAGTAGTTGAACCGCTTACGCTGAGAATAGTGTGCATTAACTCCCTGGGAGGTGTTTATGAACAGGAACGAGGAATTTCGGAAGTAGAAAAAATCCGCAGAAGAAAACTGGCAGAGCAGATTTTTGGTGCAAAGGAATTAGACCTGAAAAGCGAAGACATCGCTTTACTGAAAAAGTTGGTTCACTATAACTACCAAGACCCTTTTGTTTATACCGAAGCAATTGAACTACTGGAAAATAGCGCAGGAGAAGAAATCAAGAACGAAACAACAAACAACTAAGAGCTAATGACATTTTTAGAAAAATACGGACAAGCTATTGTCGCTTCCCTGATAGGTTTTTTCACGCCCATTTTCAGTTTACTGATGGCAACCGGAACGCTGCTATTGGCAGATATGATAACTGGCATGTATGCAGCAAAAAAGAGAGGTGAGCAGATCGAATCCAAAAAGTTAGGCAGGAGCATCACCAAATGTATTTTCTATTACCTGGCTATCATCCTGGGGCATGTGATGGAGGTAGTGTTTATCAATGATTTACCCATTGCCAAAATAACCGCCGGAATCATTGCAACGGTGGAGTTCAAAAGCAACATGGAAAACATTGCAGCCATTACCGGAATAGATTTCTGGAAAGCACTTCGGGACAAAGTAGATTCCAAACGCGGTTTAGATGAGCAAAAAAATGACACTGAAAGAAATTGCTGATACCATAGAGAAGAAGGATTATCTCTTTGAAATACTCCAGGAGGGAAAAGAATTTAAACGCAAATCCGCTCCTGAAGTATTAATGGAATATCCTTCATTGGAAGAATATTTCAGAAAGGTTGCCAAAGATCACCGGACAGAGAAGCTGGGAATACTGTTGTTCGTTAAAAACGGCAATTCCTTTCTCCGTAAAGGTTTTTTTTCTGTCCCAATTGTAGCCGTTGAAAACGCCATTGAAAATTCAACGGCTACCGTTAAACCAGCCGTTGACGATTCCACCAAAACCGTTGAGCCAGCCATTGAACGAGCCGTTGAAAGCCCGCATAATTTTCTCAACGGCAACCAATCAATGGCTGAAAACACCCAAAAACAACATTTTCACCATCAAACGCTGTCAAAACCAATGGATGCCAAAGCAGAAATATTACAGGTACGGCTTGACTTTGCCAATCAGAAAGTAGCAGAGCTGGAACGCAGGAACAAAGACCTTGAAAGAAAAAATGATAACCTCTTTAATGAGAACACCAAACTTCTTCGGGACAACCTGACACAAAAGGACAAGCTCGAACTGGAATACAAACAGAAGTCGCTTGAATTGGATAGCGAAAAGAAATCCGGTTTAAGCGGAATCATGGAAGAAGTAAAAACACTTCCCCCTGAAGCATGGCAGCTGATCGCCGGAATATTCCCTAACCATCCCATGAACAAGACATTGAACGGCAGCGGTAAGGAAGAAGAAAAAGCAGAACACAGCGACCCCGATGCAAGGTTGTGTATAGATGGCATTCAGGAAGCACTTTTAAATCAGACACCCGAAACCATTGGTATGATAAGCATGTTAACACAGGCTTTCATTAATAATCCTGGTGCGCTGCACAAAGTGTATTTAAAATTTTATCCGACAGAAACACCAAAAGAAACTAAAACTGAAAACCTATGAAAGAGATAACCATTACAGTAAAAGCCGCTTCTGACATTGAAGCCTTTACTATGAAAAATGCCCTGCAAAGCATCGCAACAAATTTCAATAAAGAAAATGTAGTGTATGTAGCTGAACTCTCCAAGAAAAAAGATGTGAATGAAAAATTCAACGCACTTAAAACTAATCCGCTTGTAAAAACAATACTGAAATGAAAAGAAAAAAGACAATGGGCGACCCCAATGCACCTGCACCCATCGTGGTAATGTCGCAAAACAAAGGCGGCATTGTAGGTTATCTGCTCGCTGCTGCCAGTCTTGCTACCGGTGGATTTTTCCTGAACAAGTATTTAAAAGATAAAGCAGCCGATGAAGAAGGCGCAAAAGTGGGAGATTCAGCAGATGCAGCAGCAGCTTCTTCCATTACATCTGCTGTCAATCCCAGCGGCATTTCCTGGCTCAGTCAGATAGACGGCACAAACGCAGTTCAGATTATGAATGCCATTCAGACTGCTATTAAAGGAGGTAAGACCTTCAAACAAATTTCAGACAGTTACTCTAAGCTGACCAAAGGAAACAGCTTGCAGGACGATATGAAAAGCGAACTGTCCACCAGCCAGTATCAGACTTTTCTGAACATCATTAAGCTGACTACCAAAAGCAATATTGCCAATACCAGCAATTTTAAAAATCCTGTCAACCCAGGAGATGTACTTGCATCCGCATCAACAATTACTGTTCGCAAAACTCCGTACATCGACGGCACGATCAGCTTGTTCGACCGCAGGGGAAATGCCATTGAGTTAATTAAAGACATAGGAACATTCATTGGGACAGCAACCGGAAAATACCAAACCAGTATCAGCCGTGATACTATCCTTGCTGACAAGGCAAGCACCACCACCGTGTTTTATGAAGTGATGGTGATGGATGCTTCTTACAAGCTGCACAATGTTTGGGTGGCAGCAAGCCTCGTGAAAGTTTATCCAAAGGGGACGCTGCCAAGTTCTTTCAGCAAAAGATATGTGATGGACATAGACGAGTATAACAAAGCTGACGCAAGCACCGGAGCATTCTTGCAAGGAGTTAAAGACCTGGGCGACATATCAAAACTATTAATCTAAAAAACATGGACTTAATTTATATCAACCTCATTCCTTTTGCTGAACAGATCGTGTTTTCTCAGAAAGTACGATCGGTTGCAGCTGCACTCATGCTGAACCCCGATTGGCTCATGCAGGTGATGAAAGCAGAAAGCAATCTGAACCCTGCTGCAAGAAATACCTATGCACCTTTTTACAAAGACGGTGTACTGGATGGTTACGCCACCGGACTTATCCAGTTTACACCCGACACCGCAAGAGGGCTAAAAACGACTACTACTGCTTTAGAGCAAATGAGCCGTATTGAGCAAATGGACTATGTGTACAAATACCTGCTTCCTTACAAAGGAAAACTCAAAAGTTATTTCGATTTGTACCTGGTAGTGTTCTTTCCTGCTGCCATTGGAAAAACCAATGACGACAATTACATATTTGAATCCAAGAATATTTCAAGGGGAGCTATTGCCAAATCCAATCCTGCCATTAACATCAATAAAGATGGAATGATAACAATGGCAGAGTTCAAACAGTACCTGAAGAATACTGTCCCAAAAAATCTTTGGGCAAGGGTCTTTGAAGCAGCAGCCGAAAACAAGGGGGCTATCGTCGCTTCCATTTTTTTTTTGCAGCGGGGTTAATAGCATGGAAAAACAGAACTAAAATCAATCAATTCTTTTCAAAACACTAAACATGAATAACGAAACAATCAACAAATTCCTGCTCCGGATAACTATCCTTTGCCTGGTCGTAACAGCTATGGCATTGGACAAGTGTAACGAGCTAAAGGAAAACAACGGAACAAAAACTAAAACCACTACAAAAATTATCCGCGATACAGTTTGGTATCACTTAGCAGAGAAACAGGAACCAAAGGCAGCTGACAGCGTCCTTGTTCCCGTTCCTGCTAACGTGGATACCGCTGCCATACTTGAATGCTACTTTACTAAGTATGCGTATTTGGATACACTGGCAGATACCAACATTGTAATTGCAATAAGGGATACGATTTCCCGCAATAGAATTCTATTCCGCGACTACACGTATCAGATCAAAAGACCTCAGGTGATTCAGAATACTGCCATTGAAGAACCTAAACGGCTTAGCCTTTATGTGGGAGCTTCAGCAGCATTCAATAAAAATCTGCTGGTTGGTTTAAGCCCTGAACTGATGCTTGTCGGAAAGAATAAAACGGTTTATGGACTTGGATATGATCTGCTAAATAAAAGTGTCTGCGGACGTATTTACTGGAAGCTCAACAAATAAAAAATTATGGAAAAAGAATTGTACGGAGCAGAGTACCTGGATGAAAAGCAGGAAAAAGAATTAACCGACCAGCAAGATTTTAAAGGCTTAGGTGTTAAGGAAGAATCCGTTTACGATATTATTACGGAACGGATTTTATCACTGGTCGGAAAAGAAAAACTGTTTTGGCGCAAATCCTGGAACGTAGGAAAAGTTTCTTTTGCAGCTACCAACTTCTCTACCAAGACTATTTATGAAGGAATCAATTATTTTATGCTGAACCTTCTTGCCCGTTTGATGTTCAAAAAGACACATCCTTATTGGCTCTCTGTTAAACAGGCAAAAAAGCTGGGAGGGGCAATAAAGAAAAGTGCAGTAGGCTTTCCGGTCATGTATTATAATTTTAGCGTAAGGCATAGGAAGACAAAAAAGGGAATACCCTTTAGCAAATACGAACAGTTGACGGAGAAGCAGAAAGCACAACACGAGGTATTTCCTTTCGTGAAGTATTATACCGTTTTCAACGGCGATGACATTAAAGGAATTGATTTCAAGCTGAAAAAACCGAAGCCATTGAATAAGGAACAACGGATTGAGAGCTGCGAAAAGGTCATAAAGCATTTACCCTTTAAAGTGCCTGTCAAACATGGCGGTGATCGAGCGTACTATACCGTAATAGAAGATTTTATCAGGATGCCCAGGCAGAAATACTTTCATTCCGAGCAAGAATACTATGCTACTCTCTTTCACGAAGAAGTTCACGCTACCGGACACAAGAAACGGCTTGACCGGAATTTAGAAGACAGGAGCGAAAAGGCATACGCTTTTGAAGAATTGATTGCAGAGCTGGGAGCATCTTACCTGTGCGGTGAAACCGGAATACTTTATTTCACCCTGAACAATTCAGCTGCCTATATCCAGGGATGGAATAGCAAGCTTGTCAAGATCATGGAGGAAGATTCCAAATTTATTGTCAAAGCTGCTTCTCAGGCAACAAAGGCAGCAGATTATATGCTTGGTAAAATAGCACTTAAACACGCAAAAAAACACCACCAGCTTTCAGGAAAAGATGAAAGTCCGGCGGTACATTTTATTGAAGAATATAAAAAGCTGAACGGAAAATTGGTTACAGAAAATGAAGTGTTGTCTTTTCTCCAATCGCTAAATGCTGCTATTAAAGAAAAACAGATACGCAAGAGCGACCCGAATGCCGAAACGATTGTACACATTCAAAAGCAACTGTTACTTCTTTATAAAAGAATGGATAGGATGGCGGTAGTCAAAATAGCGAATGTAAACCGGTATGGAATTGTCAAAGAGGAAGAAAAAGAGAATTATTCTACTGAAGCTCTCTTAAAAAGATATGCTGATCTGTTTGAACATTACACCTACAAGAAAGCAAGACAGTTATTCCAGGACATCAACGATGCTATTGATTCAGGTTTGCTTAAACATTCTGACGAGAATTATAAATTATTAAAACAAGGTGCAAAGAACTTGTTTGATTCCTTTTCTGACGGAAAGAAAATCAACATATCAAAAGAAGATTTAAGTAAACTACGGGGCTTGGGCTTTTTACCTTTTCTTGCTCAATATGCTGCCGGTAAAGCAATGGATAAGGTGGTAGACAAGATTAAGGAAAAGAAAAGTGAAGTGTTAAACGGCATAGATGGTTTCCCTGAAGAATTTGTTCGTGCAGATCAGCGGGAAGCGGTCAAAGCTCCTGATACTTTCCGGCTGTCAGGTGAAATGGGTAAATTCCTTCAGGACATTCAGCCTTATAAATACAGTATTGTTATTACCGGAGATCCGCACGCAGGGAAAACAGAATTTGCAACGCAGCTGATTAATGCTTTTGCCAGTGCAGGTAAAACAGTTGGCTTGTTCAGTATTGAACAGGGAGGGCTAGAAAGCAAGGATACCAGGGCAGCGATTGACCGGAATATATCACCGGAAAATCAAAAGTTAGTTCATGTAACCGGTGAGGCAAAAGATGGCATTAAAACGCTAAAGAAGTTTGCTGACAAGTTTGATGTGATCGTAGTAGACAGCTGGCAGAAATTAGGAATACCAAGTACAATGTTCGACACACTGCGACATGAATACCCGAATAAAATATGGGTGATTATTTTTCAGCAAAACGGAGAAGGCGGAACACGCGGTGGGGTTACTACTGATTATGATACGCCTTGTGCTATCAAGGTGCATAAAGTGGATACAACCTTTGTAAACAACTTTGCGGAAATAAAGAAAAACCGAGGGAATAGCCTAAATGTAAGATACCAGGTTGCAGCTAAGAAAACTGTACCGGCAACGGAGGAAGTTTTGGCGTAAATTTGAAATACCTCACAGTTAAGAGAATGTTTAAGGAACGATTTTTACTTTATAAGTCCAATTCTGAAAAGGCGGAAGTTATACTCAAAGAGAAAGGTTACAACCCAATAAATGCAGGTATAATGGAGTGCATGATCTTTTTTCAACTGAATCCTGTAATTCCGCATGTATTTATTTATGAGGAATTGTCTGTCGATCGAATTGTAAGTACGGTTTCTACAAATATAGATTTACATGGGTATCCAATAGGTTACATACGTATTGGGAAAGAAATTCTCCCTCCTCATTTGGCTTATCCCTTAATCAAAGGGAGAATTAAATATAAGGGGGAAATATGGACTATTCATAAAAATGACAAGGACATTTTTCCTTCCAATCCACACGCTCATAATTATGAGAGAAAACTCAAATTACATTTAGGTAATGGTAAATTATATAAAAATAAAATAGGATGCGATCATGTGAATTCAAAGGATTTAAACAAAATCCGTAATCTTATTCTTAAAAATATTAAAGATATAGAATTGCCCTTTCTCGAACTGTAAGTCAATAGTAGTATTAATATCAAAACGATAATTTAAAATGGACTTAGCAAAACATGTCACATGGGAAATAGTAAAAGGTGCAGAAACATTTGAATCCTTTCAACAAAAAATTATTAGTCCAATTTATCTTGATAAAAATTTACGACATGATGTAAAGGAAGATATTGCAGTTATTGAGAAACTTCTCCTTCATAGTTATTTTGAATACGAATTCATTGACGTTGCTTTAACGCAAGCTGTTTTCACCTTTGAAAAAGCTTTAAAATGGAAATATCAGGAAGTCAATAATACAAGTTCATGTGATCTTGGGTTTGAAGACCTAATTAACTGGTTTGCTTCAAGAAATTATTTTGAAGTATGGGATAATGAAATAATTCATCAATTACGAAGTATAAGAAATGACAAAGTACATGGTATAAGAAAATCATTAGGTGGTACTGCGTTTCTTCGTGAAGTTTATAGAGCTATTGACCTAATAAATGATCTTCAGGAAGACGTAGAATTGAGAATGAAAAGAAAGAAATTAATGAGATTATTGCAAAAACAGTTACATGAGTTTCTTGAAGGAGGGGGAGTAATTTCCTGGTTCGGCAAGAGAGAGATAGTTTTTAGGGCAGATATTATTTTTTTTAATAATAAACTTGATACACCCGTGTATGATTTGGCTATATGGAAAATTTTTGATTTAAAGTCGAGAAATGAACGTGGGAATATTGTTCCAAGGTCTAAATTAATTCAATTAACAAAATGTAATCTTTCTAAGGAAATTTTTCAGGGAAAAGATAAAACGACAGGAGAACTAATAACCATATCAAAAATTCAAGACGAACAGAATAAAGAAAAGTTCGATCAATGGCACAAAGAACTTTATGAGCAAACCGATTTGCCAATGATACTTTCTTTTATAACGATTCCTCAAAATAATTATTTTAATTCTGCCGTGAGAAAATTTCATCAGTCATAATAGAATAGAAAATGGTATTGGTAATAAATGCAAATTTTAACTTAGATTGGTGTTGGGCTGCGGCATCATTTTAAAGAGCTGAAGTGCAAATTCTATACAGGTATATGAAAAGCCGTTAAACTCGCTTAGGTCAATTGCAACCTTGTCCCCAACTTTAAATATTTTTTCGTTGCTAAATTGCTTATGTAGCACATTCGGAACTGTTATTCCGTCTTTTCTGTAATTATATGTTATTTCAATTTCTTGCCCATCTATCTGAGTAAAAGACCCCAGGGAAATCCATTTTAATCTTAAATCACCTGTGGTGGAGTTCTTTATGTCTTTTGCAGATACTATACCGTGTCTATGCACAAGACAATTTCTTAATTGATTAATGGATATAATTTCGTCCCTCAATGGCAATTTGCAATTCAGGGATTTCTCAATTGCTTCAATAAATTCGGGAAAGTGAGCATCTTCAAGCTTAACACTTATTTTTTGAAGTTCACTCTCGATTTGTGCCCTTGATTTTGTGTAGGGTTCCTGATGTATAGCATGCACCTTTAAGTATCTATACGTATCCTTTAAGCTCTTTGTCAAACCGTTTATTAATTCTTCAAATGCTTTTATTAAAGCCCAGTTAATGGTGAGAATTTTCTGATCTTCAAGTGTTGGTTTTGGAACTTGATTGTCTATATTGATTGGAAAGTTGTCTATTGGGAAAGGTTTATGAATATCAACGTTTGCGTAATTAACTGCATGATAAATATGTTTAAGGTAATCTGTCGTCTCCTGAATATGTAGCATACATTTATTGGCTACCGTAGTAATGACTTCTATATCAATTTTTTCCGTGTCCATTTGTACTTAGGTTATACCTTCAGAATTAGGGCTTGAGTATTGTATCAGCTTTTATGATGGAGTTTTAACATCGTGTAAATGCTTTACAAACTCAGGCTTTATAAGAGTATTTCGTAACAGAAATACGGAAGCTGAACCAACTATCGTAACATTACCGGCCAAGAGTTTATTTTTTAAACCTTTTGCCGATATTTCAAATATACTGTAATGGCGAATTCTCAATTGCAAATTTGCAAAATTTTCAAGTTGTGATTTAGTTTCGCTCAAAATAGTATTGTTTATTTCAGCTTTTATCCCTTCTGTTAAGATTTCTTCTTTGCTATTTGGGCTCGATATGTAGTAGTATTTTTCAGGCATAGGTTTAATACCACAATTATATAATATAAATCATAATTAAAAAACAGTATTTATACCTAAGCAATTCAGGGAATTTTGTCAAAAAATATCCATGAAAGAAATCGAGGTAATTAAACAAACAATCCGGGTCAAACCCTTCTCAGTTACTGAGTTGGCAGAATTTTACGGGTGCAGCGTGAAAACCATTAAGACATGGCTTGCTCCTATTGAAAAAGACGTAGGGCGGCGCATGGGACATTATTATACTCCTAAGCAGATAAGAATAATTTTTGCCGAGTGGGGAGTTCCTGCTGACGCTATTGCGCACTGATACCTTTTCAGCCTTTTTCAACCTTTTTCTGCCCATATCGCCTTTTTCTGACTTTTCAGGAAGTGGTAGTTTTTTTCAGTTGTTTATTTGCGCCCGCAAAAATTACTCGCATGTGGAACATACGACATATACTCCGGCTGCATTCACAGAATCAAACTACCAATGAAATAATAATGCAGACAGGAATCGCGCGCAGCGTTTTGAAAAAATTCATTCAGGAATTTAAGGAGAGCAGATTGACCTTCGCAGAAGTAAATGAACTAAACGATAGCGACCTGGCGGAATTATTCACAAAACCTGAGGAAGAACCTGTGAGTGAAAGATTGAAGACATTATTCAATATGTTCCCGCACATTGAAAGAGAACTAAAGCGAAAAGGCGTAACCAAACATTTATTGTGGGAAGAATACATTAAGAAGCATCCTGATGGCATACAATGGAGCCAGTTCAAAAAACAGTTCAGCAAATGGAAGACACGGGTCGTGCCAATAATGCACAGAGAGCATAAAGCGGGGGATAAAATGTATATAGATTATGCCGGGAATAAATTATCAATTATTGATAAGGAATCCAATGAAGAAAAACCTGTTGAAGTATTTGTAGCGATTCTCGGAGCCAGCCAACTCACTTTTGTTGAAGCGGTAATGACACAAACTAAGCAGGATTTTATTCCTGCCTGCGAAGATGCTCTACATTATTTCGGAGGTGTACCTGCTGCTATTGTTCCTGATAACCTGCGGTCAGCGGTATCAAAGAGTAATAGATATGAGCCAACCATTAATGAAACCTTTGCAGATTTTGCTGAACATTATAATACAACCATACTGCCCGCTCGCGCATATAAACCGAAGGACAAAGCATTGGTCGAAATTGCAATCAATATCATTTATTCTCGGATATATGCTCGTTTGAGAAATGAAAAATTTTATTCCCTTGAAGAATTAAATAAGGCAATTGGTTTTGCTTTAGAAGAACATAACAGCCAAATAATAACCGGTAGAAATTATAGCCGAAGACAACAGTTTGAAGAAATGGAGCGCGCAGCTTTGCTCCCGCTACCTGCTCTGCGCTATGAATTTAAGAAGAGATTCTATGCTACTGTTTTACGGCACGGTCATGTTTCTCTTAGTGCAGACAAACATTATTACAGTGTTCCATATCAATACATCGGTAAAAAAGTAAAATTGATGTACTCGCGCTATAACGTGGAGATATTTTATAATTATGAGCGGATCGCAGTGCATAAGCGATGGCAAACTCCTTACAAATACACTACGGATAAAGAACATTTACCTGCCGCGCATCGGTTTGTTTACGAATTGACAACTGATCGCTTATTGACACAGGCAGATGAAATTCACAAGGACGTTCGTCTTTATATTTCAAAGATCATCAATAAAAAACAGCACCAGGAACAAGCGTATAAGATTTGCCTGGGCATTTTAAATTTCGCACCCAGGTATGGCAATGACCGATTGACAAGGGCTTGTCAGCGCGCACTGGATTACGGAATCTATAATTACCGAACAATAAAGAAAATTTTAGAAAGCGGCTTGGAAAAGCACGATGACCCAATTGAGGATATTAAGATGCCTGAGCATGAAAATATCAGGGGAAAGGATTATTACCAATAAAATCAAATAAAAATAAAAACTAATAAACATGAATACAGCAACATTAGAGAAAATGCGGAAGCTGAAATTTTTCGGCATGCACAGAGCTTTTAAAACAAGCATCGAATCAGGGAAGACGGAAAATTATACTTCTGATGAAATGGTTTCTATGCTCATAGATTCTGAATGGGATGACCGAAAAAACCGAAGTATGGAGCGGCAATTAAAAAATGCCAAGTTCCGATACAAGGCTTCCATAGAGGAGTTTCATTTTCACGCTGACCGTAATGTTGACAGAAATCAGATCATGCGTTTCGGTGATTGTTCATTCGTAAGCAAGTTTGAAAATATCCTTGTCACCGGCAGCACCGGAACAGGTAAAAGCTATATCGCTTCTGCTTTAGGACATCAGGCTTGTGGTTTAGGATTCAAGGTGCTTTATTGTAACACATCCAAGCTAATGGCAAAACTTAAACAGGCGAAAGGGGAAGGATCGTATGTAAAAGAGATCGCAAAAATAGAGCGACAAAACCTTATAATACTTGACGATTTCGGATTGCACCCTTTCGATACCCAGGGGAGAAATATGCTTATGGAAATTATCGAAGACCGGCATGGAAAGAATTCAACCATTATTGTATCTCAAGTTCCCGTAAATAAATGGTATGAGGTGATCGGGGAACAAACGGTGGCAGATGCCATATTGGATAGGATCGTTCATGGCTCCCACCGATTAGAACTTAAGGGCGAATCCATGAGAAAGAAAAACATGAACCAGGAAAACAATTCCAATAGTAATAGTAAGACAAAAGTGGCTGTCACGTTATAGAGTGTTGGATAGAAGACGACCTCTAATTCAAATGGTTAAAAACTTAACATTTTGAATTAGAGGCAGTTCTTTTAAAATAAGGTTCGATAATTGAAGGCTTTGCTCTACCAATAAAAGTCCTTGCATGTCTCGCAGGGACTTTTTGTTTTTAGAATACACGGTCAAAATATCAGTAAAATTATTTTACTTTGTTATACTTGAGTTTTGTTTGTGTGTCACTTCAAATGTCAGTGGAACGAAGGATGTATCGAGAAGCGCATTGATGAACAGTTATTATCTGCAATAACCAAGATAACAAAGTAAATTTTAACAATTGCTTCGGTGATTTAGTTATTTCCTGCTTTGATTTTGATAATAATTGCTATGATTATCATATTCTCTTTAATGATTTATACAATCATAACTGAGATTATCATATTCTCAACTAAGATTATTATAATTACAACTGGTGTTATCGTTTTTTATTCAATGATTCATAGAATTGTCAAGAAAATTTTAATAATCTAAACGTAGATTATTATTTTATCAACTAAGATTTCGATAATCACAACCAGAATTTTAACAATCTTTATTATGATTATAAGGAGTTCTGTAATGATTAATAAATACTTGAGTGTTGTTTGTGTGTCACTTCAAATACCCTAAGTGGAACGAAAGATGTATCAAGAAGTGCATTGATGAACAGTTATTATCTGCAACACTCAAGTATAACAAAGTATTGATTTTTGATATGTCATAGAACTGATAGACCATTTTCTCCTATTACAATTTCAGTGAAATGATATTCAGAAATCGTAAGAATGATGAAATATAATTTGTATTCAAAACATTAAATTCGTACCATCGTATATTAAAAACATTGTCACAAACCGATAAAAGTCTCATGAAGAAACCAAAACTTATTTTAATCATTATTGTGCTGCATTTGTTGGCAGTAAAAAATATTTCTGCTCAGGCTACATTCCCTTGTTTAGGTACTGAACAGGTAGTTAATGGAAATTTTAACCTTGGCAATACCGGCTTTTCATCCTCTTACAACTATACACCTCCTCCCAATACGGCAGAAGGGCAATATTATGTTGGTACTTCTGTGGGAGCATGGAATGGAGGAATGGTTAATTCTTCCGGAGATCATACTACAGGGACAGGAAATATGCTGATGGCTAATGGTTCACCAACAGTTAATGCAAGTATTTGGTGTGAAACCATAAGTGTCACAGCTAACACAAATTATGTATTCTCGGCATGGGTAGTTTCATTTAACAGCACAGGACCTTTTGCTCAACTTCAGGTTTCTATAAATGGAGTAAATATTGGAACCCCTTTCAATGCCCCAACAGCTACTAATATCTGGTCACAAATGTCTCTGTCTTGGAATTCAGGTCTCAGTACAACCGCTAATATTTGTATTGTAGATCTAAGTACCAGCATTGGTGCAAATGATTTTGGCTTAGATGATATTTCTTTCAAATCAAGCACTTCCGCCAAGATAAGCGGATTAAATTTTGTTTATTGTACAAACAGCTCAAACATTACCATACAGGGTACACCAGCAGGAGGAACTTTTTCAGGATCTGGCGTATCGGGTAGTACATTCAATCCTGTAACAGCCGGAGCCGGAGGACCATATCATATTATCTATTCTTATACTGATGCGTCCTCTTGTGCATCTAAAGATACAGTGGATGTGATAGTTCAAGGATCATTTACTCTTTCCGCAGGACCCAATGCAACCGTTTGTAGCGGAGTATCTACTTTATTAACAGCTTTTGGAGGTACAAACTATGTCTGGAGTCCTACCAATGGACTGAGTTGTGTTACCTGTCAAAACCCCATGGCTACACCTGGGGTAACTACCACTTATTACGTTTCTGCTGCTGAAGATATTTATAAATTAGATGGAACATCAAAAAACAATGCAGGTAAAACATGTAAAACAATATTGGATCAAGGTTATTCTACCGGAAACGGTTACTACTGGATAGATCCCGATGGTGGAGGCTTATCAAATGCTTTTCAAACATACTGTGATATGACAACTTCTGGTGGAGGCTGGACAAAAATAACTCCAGCTGTTTCTTCATCTATTGTTGATTCCATCATGGGAAGTTCAGCAAAACAAATGGCAAAATGCTCAGATGCCAGTACACATTATATAATTTCACCAAGCACCTCACTGAGCTGGTCATGGACGATAAGACAATTGGTGCCGACTTCAGGCTCAAATTCCTGGAATGTGGATGGCACCCTGCAACCATGTGGTTCGGATCCTGAGTTCAGTACAAACTTAGGAAATTGCAATAATTTTAATACCGGATTGGGTTTTGGTTGTTCAGATGGTGGTGGAACGCAAAACAAATTTTATCCAGGTGAAGCGGATGGCGGTGGAGGATGTAATGATAGTGTGGCGCACACTAACAAAGCTTTTTCAGGACCTTGTGCAGGAACAGGATCTGCTGCAAATTCACACTATCA